>Ga0209589_1001704_pt1 | contig 36912 bp, 12 predicted proteins | sample CowpeawhiteBW_FD_187525 | JGI IMG/M metagenome (GOLD analysis project Ga0209589, IMG submission 187525) | Root nodule microbial communities of legume samples collected from California USA - Cow pea white BW (SPAdes) (version 2) | ecosystem: Host-associated > Plants > Roots > Nodule | place: USA...
CTTTTACCAAACTTACTCAATAAATCCAATAATCACAAATCCTAATTAAATCAATCTTTAAGCACAGAAAATTCAATTAAATCCCCAAATTTAAATATTAAATGAGGGCAAAAATTTGAACTCATCAATCCCTAATCATTTGGATTTTCTCTGTTGTATGTTGAATCATGTCAGAACCTAATACTAAATTTTCACCAGCCTCAAACCAACACAAAGGTGTTCTACATTTTCTCCCATATAATGCCTCATAGGGTGCCATACCTATGCTAGAATGAAAACTATTGTTATATTATGAATTTCAGATTTCCATTTAATTTTAGTGAAAAGTAGTTTGTATTGCTGGAGAAAAGGAAGCTAAGGTTTGCTTATTGGGAAAGAAATAGAGGATAAAATGGTGTTTCTAAAGGTGACAGCGATTGAGGACAACAACCACCTTTTAATAGGAACTGATAATAACTAGTATGAGCAGTCATGTACTGTTAGATGCTAGTATAATAATATCAGTCATGTTGGCAGTTATAGGTAGAATATGTGCTAGAAAATAACTCGCATTGCGTCAACAGTTCTTTATTAGAATTAGATACTATTGTGATGACAGTTATTCGTAGAGAATAACTGATGGCAGTTATTTAGAAGTTGTAGAGTATGTAATTAGGCAAAGGGGATTGCTATTTGCAGTTTGTTTGTCGAGAATAATACTCTGTGTAGGATGTCTGTTGGACAGCAAGTGCATTGCTTTGCTACATTGTTTTTGATTTCATGTTCTGCGTGCTGGTTCACCTATTGGTGCTCTATCACTTTTAGATTCTAAAGTTTTAGCATTTTTTGCTGTGGAAAAAAATTTGATTCTGTCTTTGTCATAAGAAACATTTAATTTGCATTTATTTCAAATTAAGCATACTACTTGACTGTAACAATGTTGCTGGTCTGTATACAATAATTATAGTTAATGAGTTCACATTTGACCAAATTTGTTCTTATTCAAAGTTTGAATAACCAGTTACCTAGTTCTATTTATTATCAATGTTTGGTTACTTATTCAAAGTTTGACAAGGTTTGTGGTTCAGAGACCGTCTCCCCGGCAAGCATTTCGTCGTCTTCAGTGGAGGATACTTACAGTATTCGCATAGACTATCCCTATCATCCAGATCATGGCATTTGGAGTTGGTAGTGGGGTTGCAAACTTTGCGGCCACCTTTTGTCATCGGAGGCAAGCATTTCGTGGTCCTTATCGTTGCATTGTAAGTTTCGTTTGCTCCCATTTGACATTTCTGTACTGTGTTGGATGATGATGAAGTTAATTTCGTTTTCGTCAAGTTTTGAGTTATTGTGCGAAAAACTTGGTTTTGTACATGTTCGTTTTTTATAGAATTGGGGAAAACTTATTTGGTGGTGTTTTCGTGAATGTTTAGTGAATTTTTGACAAGCCATTTTTTTCGTTCTGTGTTGTGTGTTATAGAGGTGTGGGTCCTTGAAAATTTTGAAGAAAGCACATGTTTTCTAATTCCGTATCTGTGTCCTGGTGTGTTGTTGTCTGTATTTTAAAATTGTAGGCAGTTACTTCATTTGTATTTAATTTCTAGGGTTTCAGTAGAGGGAGGTTTTAAATGTGAGGTGGTTCAACAATGTCCTTTATTCTGTGTTGTGTAAGAAATCTACTTTGGTTTGTGCCTAGACCCCCAAAATCTTGATTTGGTGACTTTAGACCTCTCATTCATCTCCATTGTGTGGGTAAGCTCTGAAATATTGTCAACCATAATCCTACAGTCCTATTAGAAGTGAAATGTTCCAAATTATAAGAAAAAATTATGATCACGATCTTGTCTCCTATGTCTATTGATCATTAAGTGGTCAGTCATCATTTGTAAACCTTTGTAAGGCTTTGCGTGAATAGACAATTTTTATCCCAATGTGTCAGATGAAAATAACGTCTGTATATTTATAGTTGTGTGCCCGTGGGATTATACTCATAATAGTTTTGTATTAAATAACCATCATTGTTGCTCCTTGTGAAAAAAGAAGAGAAAACTAGTATCTCTAACCTTTGAATATCATATTTTGTTCAAGTAGGAAGAGGGATAGTGAAAGATCCTATTGTCCATCAAGAGGTACTGGCATGAGTAGTAGGTCATCATAAAGTTATGGCTGGTGAATGTGGATTCAATGAGAAGGAATTGACATGTTGTAATTTATAGATTGAGTTGTGATTATTTTGTTGTATAAATTAAAATGAAGTATTAATTTTTGCAAATATTTTGATTGTTAGGCTCGATTGCGTACTTTTTCTTACACAAAGTGGATTGCCCAAATGAATGGGTTAATCTTGGATAGCCATCGTGAAAGGATTCAAGGTACACCATTCAACTGGTGTTTGCACATGCAACAACCATTACAGATATGTAACCCTCTTTTGCTTGAGTTATTGAAGCGTTGGCTACCTGCTAAGGAATCATTGCGTGTCATGCAACAACCAATCCCGTTTACTTGTGCTGACATTTGCATGTCTTTAGGATTGGCGGTTGTTGGGTTAGATGTAGATTTTGATAAAACTGTTTGTGGGGTAGTGGGTGGACTCCTGGAAGACAAAATAGTAACTGTTGAAATTGTTATTGAAATCATTCAGAGTTTGGTAGATAGTGTTTTTGATCAAGTTGGTAACGTTTGTCGTTTGTACATATTTGTTTGTTTTACTGTGCTTTACTTTCCTAGGAATTCAAAAACTATTAGTAATATACCTTGTAGTGTTTTAGATGATATAGATGGGCTGTCAAATTACAATTAGGGTAAGGTAGTTCATAGTTATTTAGTTAAAAGTTTAAGTCGCGGATTTTTGGCACTCGGGCAGACAGAGCTTTGCCTAAGTGCTTCAGCACCAGTTTTGCAGGTACACTATACTTCATTTAATAATTATTTTTGATTTGTACAATGTTTAAAATGTAATAATGCAGAATGTTGTTTTATGTAGATTTGGATTGTAGAAAGACTTTCATTGTGTGGGCCAAATTTTAAGTTAATTTTTCCAAGAATATTGGCATGGCCGGATGTTCACTTCAAGTCAAGACACATTGAGAAGCTGTTCCAAGAGAGCGAAGTATTTTTTCTTTATAACCATTTACTATTGATAACAATGTTTTGTCTTCTGTAACAATAATTTGTTTGTTTTGGTTTTGATTTTAGATATGTGGGGAATGAAGGCTGAGAGAAGAAGATAAGCAAACTAATATGATTCGTGAAGCATTGCAACTTGGTGACAAAGCAAACTTCGAAAAATCGCATTTGGATGTAAAGTTGGTTTCAACAAAAGATTTGCTAAAGAGGTTGAGAAACCATAGAAGACGGCTACGGATGATGAAGGACAAAATAAGTGTAATGCGCGAAGAGATATCTTCTCGATGTCATGGTGGAGATGATAAAGGTGGGCAAGATGTGGAGGGAAAAGAAGGTGATGAGGTTGAGGTGGAGGTTGGACCTCGTGAGCATGATGATGAACTTTGTACTAACGGTGCAGATGTCGTTCAAAGAATGAATGCTGATGACGTCGGGAAAGGCTTTGATATGAACCGTGCATCCCATGGAGGCATTTCTGGTGAAGTTGACCGCTTCAAGCCATAGTTCCCTATGTTCCACAACAGCCAATAATGACTCAATTTAAAATTGATTACATGAAGTTTTATAGGAGTATAACAGTTTTTGGTGTACCAAACAGGTATTAGTAATATTTTTGTTGATTACAGTTATGATGTGGTTATATAAAAAGTTTTATGTTATTAACAAACTGTAATTGTAGGGTGGTTTGCAACATCAATGAGCAGATATTGGATACCAATGAGTGTTGGGGTTTTGGTCCTGGAGAGAAGGTGGACAATATGGTAAGAAGCGTGTTTAGAACATTTGAATTGGTCAATTATATGTCACGATTAATTATACATAATATTTTGTAGGTTGTTCTATTTGGTGGGATCACAATGATGTACTTTGAACGACGTCGATATGGTCATGTGAAGAGAATACAATTCAATCCTCTATATACAGTAAAAAGAATGTTTGTTTATGAATTATTTTGTTTGACCTTACTTATAATTAGTTGATGTCTGTTATTAATGTAGACCCATGTGTTGACTGACTCACGGAGGATGAAGGTTAAGAGACGGCAATTGACATTGAAAGATTACCTTGCCTACTTTTGTTCAGGACTGATCCTGTTAGAGGACATTTTGACTGCTGATTTTGTGAGATTATTTATTTATTATGTTGTATTTTTTGTCCTCAATAGTTGTAAGGTAATTGATTATAGTCATATTGTGTTGCAGTTGTTTGCCCCAATTGTGCATAACAATCATTGGTGGTGTTACGTCGTAAATTTTCAAAAGAAGAAGCTGTATGTGCTGGATTCGATAGGCCACTCGAACAAAAATCGTTAAAGAATAGACAACACAGTTGTAAGATTTAAATTTTTTGATATTGGTTATATATAGGTTGTAATTTATTAGTAGTTGGTTAACTTAATGTGTCCTTATTATTTTTACACTGTAGGCTCATAATTTGGAATTATTTTTTGGGATGTTGATGAATTGTTCACAAGATGACCGCCCAAAATTTGAAGTTCACTGCGACATAACTCTCATTCAAACGAACTTGTGAGTTTTACGTTTCTTGTTTAGTTGCACTGTAGTTTGGTGATAAAGTGTGTTTATTTATTTTATTGTGGTCGTGTTTAGATATGATTGTGGCATTATTGTTCTTCAAATGATGGAGTTGTGGGATGGTCATAAGAAGTTTGATGGCAATACCATGCCTAATTACACCAATGTAAGTAGTAGTTAGTTGATGAAGTCTGTTTTTTTTATTTTCTGTTCAAGTTTGATGTATTTGCATTAAGATATTTGTGATTTGTTTGGCAGGAACAACTTCAACACATCAGACATCAATACATTTGGCATTGGATTCTAGATGTTGACAATATCCACAGGCATGAAGTCCTCCAATACTACGACGCGCTTTTATAAAAGAAAGTTGTTGTTGAAGTTCTATGGTCATATTGTAATGCAATTCCAAGAACAATATTGTGGATTCAAAAGGAATGGGTGGTCTAAAATTACAATGACCTTTTCTTATATTTTTTTGGTAGCCCATTCAGTTGTTGTACATATTTCGTTGAAAATTTCTAAAAAATAGAGTCCAAGTTTGTTGATTTATATTTGTATAGTTTTTTTTTTTAAACATTGAGGTGTAGTGTAGACAATGTGTGTAATTGAAGGCATATTGTGTAGTTGAATGCATAGTGTAAGTGACTATTTATTTATAGTGGGATGACCACAAACACCCTCGTGAGTCCATTTATATGGTTCAGGTTGCTATAATTGTACAGTGTGTAATGTGTGAATGACAATTGAATGTGAGATGAAAACAGCAAGTTCAAATGTTTACAAGAGATTGAACTGCAAATAGGAATACCCACCATTGGTGCCCACATATAAGTGGTTTAGTCCCCAGTTAATGTATCTTTTCATTTATTTCCAAGTGGGTAATGAACAAACCAACCACTTAAATGAATGAAGGTTTGATGAGGGAAAGGCCTTTGTTAGTGAGTAGACATGTCAAAGTGAGCCAACCCAGCTCACACGGGTTGGCTCACCACGGGTCGGGTCAAAATACTAGTGAGCCCAACCCGGCTCACTTTAAGGTGAGCCAAATTTTTTGTAACCCGGCTCAACCCACCACGGGTTGGTGGGTTAAGTGGGTTGGCTCACTAACCCACCTACAAAATTGATTTTTTTTTTCAAGTATTGAAATATTTCTAGTAATCATAACAATATTTCCAATCAAATTTGATAAAAGCAAAGATGTCATTTTCTCCAGAGAACCATAGGATTTACAGCTTGGACTGCCATATACACACAAACAAGCACTTTAAACTAACTAACTAAACATGTTTAAAAGTTGCTATTCATTTAGCCTCCAAATATTTCTTGGCCTGCATATGCAACACCATAACAGAGTGAATCCAATGCTACAATGACCTGCATAGATAATGAAAGGGTTGATTCAGATCACCTTGAATCAGATCACATCACTTATACACGTATACTCCAACTCAAAAGCATACAATTTTACATATACTTAAAACAACAACAACATAATAATGCTTAATATTCTGTTTAAATTACAATAGTAGAATAATACTAAAAACTATGACAACAAAAAAATAATTCAACAATTGAATTCAGCAGTAGAAAAAGGTGATGCTATACTATGTTGAATATTCTAGAGCTCCACCATGCTCAAAAGTCAGCATTGTCAACTATTTATTAAGGTTTTCATAAAAAAAATAAAATTATATCCAATAACTATATATACTTTTTAATCACGTGCATGAAACTGTACAGTAGTGACGCTTTGTTTAATTTTTCCAAAAGCCACTCACGTAGATACATGATAGGGTCGTTTAATTGGTTTGGATTTTTCTTCCTTATGAAATATTCTAACAAGGAAAGTTAAACGACAAAGATTTAACCAATTACTAACACAATTTATGAAAAATAAACATAAGCAACCAATAGATTTTCGTGCTGCAAATTGAATCAACTGTCGTTGGCATGATTTGAAATGTTTGAATTTTGGAGATTGATTTTAAATCTGCCACTGAGATTGATGTGCAATTAATACTTCCTAATAGGCAAATGATTAATTGGTATGCATGAAATGGACTAATTCAGTATATGCAACATGTGGTAAGGTAGAAACTAATGCAGAAATGCTTCAACAATGGCCCCTGGACATATGCAGAATTCAGTATTTGTACAGAAACAATCACAGAGTCATGTTAACCTCAAATCAAATTACTCCTCAAATTCAGTATTTGTACGAACCAGAAAGATATGCTAACCTCAAATTACTCCACATGAGGTACATTGGAGTCATGGATTGAAAAGTCTAGAACAATTTCCTCCTCTTTTTGACAATCTTCATTATCTTCATCTTGAAAATTAAAAACAGAATATTAACAAATGATATAAGCTATTAGAATAAGAAGTATGATGTAAAAGGATTGAAAAGTAATATAAATTAAATTACCAATATTTTCAAATCCATGCAACCAATTTTGAGTTAAAATTAGAGCTTGAACATTGTCAGGAAGAAGATTAGATCGATACTTGTTAAGCACTTTACCACCAATGCTAAATGCAGATTCACTAGCAACATTTGTTATTGGAATACTTAACACCTCACATGCTAGTCTACATAGATTTGGATAGCGTTCTTGTCGATCCTTCCAATAGCTCAGAACATCTAACTTTGGAAAATACTTTGGCTCAAGTGGTGTTCCAGTTAGATATAGATCCAACTCAGACTTGCCAGTTACATTCACATTTTGGCTTACGTAATTGATATATTCCTATAAAAATATAATGCAAACATAAAAGTTGTTTAAAATAAAGATAAGACAACAATAAATAACAAAATTAGTTAGGAATAATGACTAACTTACATTATATGGATCAATCTCTTGGTCTTCTTCCATATTCAAATGTTCTTCTGTTGAACATGTGACTTGAGAACTTGATGCATTGGATGAATTTGACCTCACACTCACATATTCTTCAAAAAGTTTGTACATCTTTCCTTTTATATGATTAAGCTTTTCATCACAAGTGGAAGGATCAAGCTTTGAATAATAGAATCGGAGTGCTTCAAGTTTCATCCGTGGGTCAAGAATCATGGCAATTGAAAGAATGATACTATATTCACTCCAATACTTGTCAAATTTATCCATCATCCTTTTTGCCATGTCTTTCATTAAAGGATCATCACTTGTTAGAGTATCCCTTAACAACCACTCAATTTTCCATACTTGCATAAAATATTCATTAGAGGTTGGATAAGATGTCCCTGAAATCAAATTGGTTATCTTATAAAATGGCCTTAAAAATTCACACATCCTTTCAGCTCTTTTCCACTCATCATTTGTTGGACAATGTTTAAAGTTTCTATCACGTATAGTGAAACTTCCAAAAGCTCGACGATACTTAAGACCACTTTCAAGCATCAGAAAAGTAGAATTCCATCTAGTAGGTACATCTAACCTTAAGCCCACTTTAGTATCAATACCCCTCACTTGAACAACACATTCAGTAAATGCTATTTTTCTTGCCTCTGACCCTTTCACATATTTAATGCTTTCTCTAATTTTGTGCAAAGCAACTTCAGCCACTTTTAAACCCTCTTGAACTATCAGATTTAAGATATGAGCACAACACCTCACATGAAAAAATTCACCCTCACACAATAAGCTATTTTGTAAGCTTAATTGTTCACCCAAAATTTGTTGCATACGATCATTGGCAGTAGCATTGTCTAAAGTTATAGAAAAAAATTTCCTATCAATTCCCCAATCAGTCAAACATTCAAACACTTTATTTGCTAAATCATGACCCGTATGCGGAGGTTCCATTTTACAGAAGGCAAGAATTTTACTATTCAATTTCCAGTTGTCATCAACAAAATGGGCTGTCAAACAAATGTACCCTTCTTGAGTACAAGCAGTCCAACAATCTGAAGTCAAACAAATTCGATTATGACAATGATGCATTTCATGTTTCAATTTCGCTTTCATCTCAAGATGGAATTTCCATAGATCAGAAACAGTTGTATTCCTACTCACATGCTTCACATCAGGATTCAAATATGAAAGCAATTCTGTAATCCATTTGTACTCAACAAACTTAAATGGCAAACCATGTTTTACAATTGCCATCGTCATAATCTCTCTAACATGCTTGTGATCAAGTTCCTTACCCCTTAACTTTCCCATATGATCAATTATCATCCCCCCTACATCTTTATATTTTGGGGTAACATTGCACTTTTTCAAATGACGCAATAGTGTTGAAGTACCTATTTTAGTGCCACCAATTACATATTCTTGCCCACATGCATTACATTTGGCCTTCTCTTTACCATCTTTCACTCCAACTTTAGTAAAATATTTCCAAACTTCAGAGGTAGATGTCTTAGCCTTCTTACTTTCTTTTTGAACCTCATTATCTTCATTATTAACAGAAGGTGGCTCTTGCTCATTAGCTTTTTCATTATTTATATAACCATCAACATTAAGATTCACATTAACACTCTAATGAATAGTTTCAGATTCCATGTTGCACATTAATTTGTGTAAAAATAAAAGTGAAAAACTTACTGAAAAGAATAATCAACACATAAACAAATCTGCCCAAAGCATGTGCGCACATACAAGAGAGAGTTTATAGAGCATACCTTAACAGAACAGTTATATCTTTATACAGAGCAAGGACGAACTCCACATTGATGGGTATTCAATCGCAACTTCACCTAAGTCAAGAAAACAAATGCACAGATGAAAAGTTTCATTTGAGATGTAAACAGAGAAAGAAAGAAACATGAAAATGACGTCGCAGTACCGAGTGAGAGTGGCTAAGCAGATGAGCAGTAGGAGTAGAAGAACCGTCGGCTCGACCACCACCGAACGGCCGACACCAACGTCGACCACCACCGCCAAAGAACGACCGACGACCACCACCTCTATGCACCACCGTGACGGACAGGAGTTAGAGGGAAGGGAAATGCGAGTGGGTCGAAATTGAAAATAAGAAGAGGATTAGGTTAGGGATTGCGTTTTTTCTCGACTCGACCACCACCGAACGGCCGGCACCAACGTCGACCACCGCCGCCAAAGAACGACCGACGACCACCACCTCTATGCACCACCGTGACGGACACCAGTGAGAGGGAAGGGAATTGAGTCTGTGTGGGTCGAAAATTAAAATGAGAAGAGAACTAGGTTGGGGATTGCGGCTCGGCCACCACGGAACGGCCAGCACCAACGTCGACCACCGCTGCCAAAGAACGATCGACGACCACCACCTGTGGCACCACCGCGACGGACACCAGTGAGAGGGAAGGGAACTGCATCTGCGTGGGTCAAAAATGAAAATGAGAAAGAAGTTAGGGATTGCGTTGCATTTTTCTGATTCTGAATGAAATATTAATTTTATTAAATTACATTTTTTTAATAAAGGTGGGTTGGTGGGTCAGCTCACCATAACCCGGCTTGAACCCACATAGCCCGCGGGTTAAGTGAGCTCAACCCGTTTTGACCCATTATCGCAAAATTTTTTTTTTCCCAACCCGACCCGGCTCGAACCCGTGGTGAGCCGGGTTGGCTCACGGGTTCCGGCTCACATTGACATCTCTATTAGTGAGTGAATGAATGATCATTGATCGAAAAAGGAAATTTAATGAAAGTTTTGACAATCCAAATGCAGTAATCATAAAGTTGAACTCTATTCCCCACATAATTTCACGTAACTCCCCGCTTTTGTTACAGTTGTTAAGTTTGGCTCTTGTGAGGTTACACTCCCATAAAAGTAATTGAATTGGGATTGGATAATTGAAAGGAATATTTGTCTGAGTGAACCAAATAGGAATGATGTATTTACTAAATTTAAATTAAGTTTATTGGCTTCTTCTGCAGCTTTTTTAAAAAAACTTTGCATGAACTCCCCACATATATATGCATAACTCCCCAGATGTGCATGAGATGTTTTTAACCTATTGTGCAGTTAGAAAAAGCAGACAGTTCGGTGTGTTAATTGATGGATTGGACTTCGTTATTGATTTACATAATGATGAATGCTCGAAAAAGGAGATTTAAACAAAGTTTTATAAAATCTGCAAGCAATAATCATAAAGTTGAACCCTACTCCCCACATAGGTTGACGTAACTCTCCGCTTTTGTTACAGGTTTTAATTTTGGCTCTGTAAGGCTACACTCCCACCAAATTAATTGAATTGGGATTGGATAATGGAAAGGAATATTTGTTTGAGTGAATCAAATAGGAATGATGTATTTAATAAATTTAAATTAATTTTATTGGCTTTTTTCTATAGCTTTTTTAAAAAAGTTTGGCTTAACTCCCCACATATATTTGCATTACTCCCCAGATGTGCGTGAGATGTTTTTAACCTATTATGGAGTTAAAAAAAGTAGACAATTCAGTGAATGTAGTGTTAATTGGTGGATTGGACTTCGTGATTGAGTTACATAATGATGAATGCTCGAAAAACGAGATTTAAACAAAGTTTTATACAATCTGCAAGCAGTAATCATGAAGTTCAACTCTACTCCCCACAGTGGTGTTGATTCCTTATATGATTTGAGCTTAGACTAGTACAATATTAATATAGTTCTTATATGGAAAGTCTTCCTGGTAAGGATTCTAAGTAAGCGTATATCGTTAAGAAAAACTTAATGGTGGTATGAGAATGGTGCTCGTTATGTTTATGTTAGAGGAAGAGTATACCAATGTGAAAGACTCATATTTGAGGAGGAGATTGTTGGCTTCCAAGTACGAATCTTAAGTCTCACATTAAATAGAAATGATTAAGCAACATATAAACTAAAAAACTCATAAACTCGTTTCGTTAATGTTTAAAGTTAATGATGATATCGATCCCTTATTTGATTTGGGCTCAAATCTTAGTATCTCCTCGAACAATATTTCCTCTATAAACCCAACACACTTATACTAATTAATCAGTATAAGAGAATAAACCCACTGGCTGATATTTCTCTTTATTATAATACTGGACAACCACAACATTATTTAGCCATCACAAACAAAGTAGAAACTGAGACCGAAAGTAGGTCGTAAGACATAAAATATAAATATCATCTGCCATTATTGAAATGATTTCTATCAAGTGCATCTCTTAGTAACCATAACCTTCAAGCCTTGTTCAATGGTAAGCACCACAGAGACTCTTGGTGTTATAGGATGACCATCCACCACCTTCATTTGAAACCTCCAGAGTATAGCAACCGCAAGCATCTTCATTTCAGTGAAAGTAATGTCTTTACCCAAACAACTTCTAGGGCCTGCATTGAAAGCTATGAACTTGTGAGATGGAACGTGTATAATGTCTCCACTCTCTGAAATCCACCTCTCAGGCTTAAATTCCATGCAATCATGTCCCCATATTTGTTCCATTCTTCCCATTGCATACAAAGAGTACAAAATCATGGTATTTGGACTAACATGGTGTCCACTAGGAAGTGTATCAGATTTGATTGCACACTTATGATCATAGGGCACAGTAGGAAAAAGCCTCAGTGCTTCACATATAGCTCCATGGAGATAAACTAACTTTCCAAACTCTTCCACACCAGAAGCAATCCAAGATCCATCTTGGTCTATGCAATTATCTTTGATCTCTTCAAGAATTTTAGTTTCCACATATGGATGAGTTGAAACCAGCCAAAAGAACCAACTGAGACTTGCACTGATTGTGCCACTTCCAGCAGCAAAAAAGGTAACTGCAGTGTCTCTCAGATACTTGTCATCAATTACTCTCCCCTTTTGAGCTCCTTCCTCCATTAGCACTCCCAGCAAGTCATGATGAGTATCTTCCACTTCTTTGGTGCTTTTGCATCTATTTTTCTCTTCACGCTTGGATGCAATGCATTCATACAAGAATTTATCAAAAATTTCTCTAGCTTCCTTGAACTTCTTCTCTTGGCCAATCTGGAGCCACTCCTGCAACTTCCACAACCACCTTGGTGTGATGTGCCTGTGAAACAATACCTCCTCCATCACAACCGTGGCTCTCTCATAAGCAGGGTGTGAAAGCTGAGTAATCTTGTTCGGAAGGGACTGAGGATCACAACCAAGAAAACAAGAGCAGACAATGTCAAATGTGAACCTCCGAAGGTCAAATTGTAGGTCTACCTCAGTTCCAATCTCGGATGTATGATCAAGAAATGGAATTAGGTCATTCTCTAGCTTCTTCAGAATGGTTTTTCGAAGGAAAGTGTTAAAGGTTTCCCTTTGAAGAACTGAATGAAGTATTGACCTCTCTAGTTTCCATGCATGGAGATTATCAGAGTTAATGATCCCTTCTCCAAAATAATCAAAAATTTCACGCAGATGGGACCCCTTCCCATAGTTGCTGAAGTTCTTGCTTGTGATGTGGTGCACGTTCATGGGATCTGCTGTGAGAATGCAGTTCATGTTTGTGAACCAGGGTCCTTCGAACATCAGAGTACCTCCATGATGTTTCAAAACTAAGATTGTATAATCGTGAATGTTGGACAAATTTTGTAGAACACCAAGTAACATACCCATGATAGGCCAATTTGTAAGGGGTACATCTCTATTATGTCTCCAACCTATGTTGAAGAACATCAAGGAGAGAAAAATTGATACAGACACTACAATATACAAAAACATTATCGCAATTTTTTGAGTTGAAGAAACTGTGTTTGAAATTTGATATTTTATTAAACGTAAAGAAGTATTTGGTGATTTTTATAGATGTAATTAACGGGCAAATCTATTGCTAGGCATAAGAGCTTCACAAATTTATTGGTTGAGAGTTTTCCCCAAAGTCAAATAATTTATTAAAGCATCATGATTCGAGGGAAAAATTTGGTAATGATCATAATGAGATGAGAAAATTTCTTTCATAGTGACATCTAAGCTATTGTGAAATTTCTTTAGAAATTTTCGTTTTATGGATTATCCAACTTTTTTTTTATTTTTGTATAAATATTTTGATGTTTGATTTTTCTGTTGGGTGATTGTCACTTCTATCTTCTTTGTTTGTTAATTCATTTTTTTTTCCTTGATGATTTTCTAAACTCGTGGGTTTTTTCCTCTTTAAAAACAAATTGATTGATGAATTAAAGGAATTTGGAGAGAGAAAGAATAAATTCATCAACAAGTTAGAGATAAAATATATGGAAGTAATAATATCGAATACCCAATAAAACATAAATGTTTAACAGAAATTCAATTAAAAATCTAAATTTATGAAATACTTAAAATTTAATTAATAAAAAAATATATAATAAATGGTAATAATCCAAGTGAGTGAAAGAGCTATTACCAACTAGAAGAGAATTTCAATATTTTTCTATCCCCTTTATGAATCAAAAGCAAGGATTATTACTCACCCATTCATGAAGTACTCAAATATTTCTTTCAATTCTTCTAAGCAAGTATGTCGCCCAGACCCTTTTAAGCGCCACACCTGTGTGATTTTACCTTTGATTCAATTATCTATTCTAGAATGTCTCTCACACACCCTTGTTGGTGTAGCCAAATATCTTCTGGAAAACCTCTAATACAATTATCTACTAGTGTATCTCTAACACACATGTGGTTGTAGGCATACCTCTGAATTGAACATCTAATGCAATTTTCAACGGTAAAATGTCTTCCACAAAATATGTTTTCTAAGCAATACAAAGAAGTGCAAATGATACATAAGTCATAGTATGATTTACTAATGATCCCAAAATCAACAACGGGTAGCACCACAGGGAAGACCATACAAGCCTAAGGTCATAAGAACACACTGTGGTTCTCCAGTTCCTTCCTCACATTTGTAGATTTGTAGATGGAGGAAGGAACAACGAACGTGAACTTGAAAAGAAGGTTAAAAAAAAAAAATCCTCTAGAGAGAGTGGATCTACTATGCCAACACGATTTTAAAGAATAATTTGATACCATATTAAACTTTAGAAAATAAGGATGGAATGGTATGTTTATGATACAATACAAGTATACAAGAAAATATCTCATCAACAACTAATTTTAGTGATAAAAAATTGTTAGTCAGTGTAGTATCTAATTTAGATACCAATTTATAAAATAAAAAATTAGGTTTAATTATTCGGGTGGTACTTACTTTCGTAGAGGTGTGTCAATCTGGTACCCGTTTTTAAAAAAATGTCAACTGCATCCCAACTTTTAAAAAAGTGCTTCAGTTAGGTACCTTTCAAACGGAGTTGACTAACACCGTTAACGACATGCGACGTGTCAGTCTTTGAGTTTTTTATTTTATTTTTTATATTTTTTTGAAAAATAAAAATAAAAATGTCACATGTCAGGTTCCTGTGTGTGACACGTGGCATTGCAATGCCACGTGTTAGTGTCACTACCAGGTGTCATTCTGTTGATCTTGATTTAGTCTCCATATATGTCTTTTTGTTTCAATTTAGTACCTACTTATGTATATTTGATTCAATTTTGTCCCAATTTTTTTTAATAATTAAAATATTTTTTTAATCCATTTTTTATAAGATTAAAACTAATTAAGTATATATATTTTTACAAAATTAAGTACACATATTTATATTAATTCTCTCAATTTCAGACCAAATTTATTATTTGTATAAATGTTATATGGGGACTAAATCGAAATCAACACAATGAAATTTGATAGTGACACAATGAAATTAACAATGTCACATGTCACACATAGGGACCTAACACATGGCATTTTTTTTTTTCAAACAATTAAAAAAAAAACTTAAAAAAAAAAAAACACATACTCACACGTGGCACGTCGTTAACTGTGTTAGTCAACTCCGTCTGAGAGGGACCTAATTGAAACACTTTTTCAAAAGTTGGGATGCAATTGATACTTTTTTAAGAGTGGCTACCAGATTGACACATATCTACCAAAGTGGACATCATCCGAGTAATTAAACCAAACAATTATTGGTTACTAAAGATACAAGGTTTTGACTACCAAATAAATTAGTTTCTAAATTAGTCTCTAATTAATTACTGACTAATTTAATGATCGGTTATAATTTTTTGTTTATGATAATGACTATTTTCGTAACTAATATTTTTTTATATTTTAAATTAATATCAAAATTGGTCATTGATTAACAATTTGTATCATTAAAAGTGATTATTATTTAAGAATTTTCTTGGTGTTTTATTTATAAAGAATCAATACAATAAATAAAACATATTAATATTCTCTAGGAACAAATATAGACTAGAATAAATAAAAATGTTCTTAATAAGACAATGAAGATATTTCTTTTTTATCATTATGTATCCTAACCTCAACAAACAACTAATTGCATAATAATAATAATAATAATAATAATAATAATAATAATAATAATAATAATAATAATAATAGAGATCCAACAAAGCATAAAGAAAATATACTTTATGTATTTTGGTAATTATTTTTTATTATAAAATTATACAACAATTTAAATTATATTTATTTTTTATTAACAGTAGTATATTTAACATAAATATAATTTTTTATAAATCACATTAAATTAACTTTTAACATATAGTTTTTCTATAAGTTCTTAAAGTGATAGACACAGTGTTGAAAATATTGTTGGCAAGGAGGAGTTCCATCTATTCCCCCAATTTTCACAATAAATACTGCAATATAATTTGAGACAAAAAATTAGTACGGTCTTTACAGTACAATAATTACATCCAAAAATGGCTACACTCATTCCCTGCGCAATAATAATAGTTTGATGCGCTTCTACCTTCCAACCACACTCGCTAGGACCCGGATTTATTTGATGTAACCAAATACTTCCTGTTTAAAATGATTATGATTCCTCACACGTTATTATCACACTTAAAAATTCTCATTATGAGATTTTTTTTTTAAATTTATTAAAAGTTTTATAAAAAAAGTTTTTTTTTACTATTTTTTTAAGAATCTTAATTGGTAGGTAATTTATTCAAAATTATAAAATTTGTAAATATTTCCTACAAAATTTATAAAGAAAAATGTTTTATACAAAATATTTTGCAAAAATATTGGCATCAATTTTCTGTAATTTCTTTTTCATAACAATTTATAAATATTTCCTATAAAAGATATTTCAAAACAAAATTTACAAGAAATATAAATTTTTTTAACCGCACATAATGTGTTAAAAGCAACTTAGAAGTTGTTATGGAATGAAAAAGAAAAAAGTTGAGATATTATCAATCAAATATAGAAGATCAAGAAAATGATTACCTTTAAAATAGATTAATGTAGTTCAAATAAATAAGTGAAAAAGTTTATATACCTATAAGGAAAAGATGAAAAAGTTTGAAAAAGAAAAAGTGAAATTTGTCATGCGCATAATGTTAAAATTTCTTTATCAATAGTGTTTTGTTTATTTTGAAAAATCATTTTTTTTAAGAGTTCAGCCGCATTACAACTATTCAAACATCTTAGTAATTGCATATAGTCATCGGAAATAAAAAATATAAAACTAAGTGGAAGTTTGCAAGATTGATTAGAGCGAAACACTTAGTTAGGAGGAAAATCTCTTGCACTTAAATGAGAATTTTGATGAGAAAAATTGTGTTGATTCAAAACTATGAAATGAATTTGCATTTGGTGTCTTGTTATTTTTAATGCACACCATTTAGTACTTGAACAATGCCTTGAGAATTGATATTAGTTATTAGGCCAACTAATGCAAAAATTGTTTTTAACCAGTATGTACAAACTGATTTTGTGCATTGTTTAGGGACAAACAACGATTTAAGTTTGGGGTGGTGATAAGTGTTTAGAATACCTTAATTTTCACATAAATTTGACGCTTTTCATGCTTTAATAGATCATATTTTAAAGTAAACAACTTATTTTCACATAAAGTAAACACTTAAGTAAATAATATGCAAAAATGCTTTTAATTCTTATAAGAAGCAAAAAAAATATGAAATTGATGATTTTTTAATGATTTGCAACAATTTCTCAGAAGAATTAAAAGATTATGCAACTAAGCCCAAAAATCTAGTGTTGAGTTAGTAAGACAGCCAAGGAAAGATCTAGAATGTGATTGTTGAACCATGAGAACATAGTGTTGAGTGCTAGTAAGGAGTTTACGAAAGATGTAGAATATGACTTTTGCAACTGAGCCACAAGAAAATAGCATTGAGCACTAAAGGTAGTGCATAACTTAAGCAACAAGAAAATGACGTTGAGCACTTAAGGTGGTAAAGAAGAAAGAAAACCCTCCATAGAAGGAAACCTCAATGACTGAGCGCCAAAAGCTAGAGTTGAGCGTTGGTGAAAATTTCTATAAATATAGACCTCATGTGTTGGTTTTAGGTATTAAGTGTAGTAGTAAATAAGTAGTTGTAGAGTAGAAATACAATTGTGTGAGACTAGAGAGAGATGTTCTTATTCTAAATCCTATGTCTAAATATTGTTGAAATGGCATTTTAATATTCTGAGTATTGAACTTTCCTATACTGAGGTTGGATGTAATTAAATCTAATTCTCTATATTGTTACCTCTTTAATATTTATGTATGTCCTTTTATTCAATAGTTTCTGATTTGGTGTTCAATGTTTGATGAATTGACAACTCATTTTATTTCACTAATTTGGATTGAGTTGAAAGACTGATCTTAAACTATGGTCTAATCAAGTCATATCATTCTTGTTAGAGGCTTGTGCATGATCTAGAGGGTAGGTTGGATATAAAGTCCCACACTTAAGTAAATAATTCATTCAACCAAGACTGGAGGAATCACACTAGTCTGAAGTTCTTAGGTTCTAGGTTTCAAGAATGGACCTAAATCTACCTTAGAGTACTTCCAAGACATTAAATGATTTTCATATTAAATAGACAAGATTAGTAGTGGTGCAATAGAAGAGGATAAGATGAAATTCAATCATAGACTCCACTTAACTCAATATATATAATGTATACTACTATCAATATTTTCCTAAAGAAATCCAAAAAACAAACTACCAATATACTTGTTAAATACATGTGGATACGATAACTCCCATTTGGCTATACTAGAACTGACTTGGTGTACTTGCCAATAGGTCACACAACTAGATAACACTTTTAAAATTTGACATTGTATGATATTGGGGCTTTTTGGAGCTTAAGCCCAATGAATGTAAAATTCTCAATCAAAGTGACCCCAATAAGAGTGGTTACTACAAAAACATATCAAATCGTTGAATCAAGAACGGTGCAGCGTCCCAATCACAGTAATTGACTTCACCATAGTAAACGGGAGAGAACGGAAATGACCTAGTCACAAAGGAAGTCTCCTTCACCTAAGCAGTGTGAGAGAGTTGTTGAAAGTCAACACTCAACTCATGAGCTCATGCCTCACTAGCTAAGGAGGATAGGGAATTTTGAGTACCACTTCGAACCGAAGGCGGCGGTAATCAATAAGAGTCGAGGAGAAAGACTCTCCCAACACAAGAAGAGTCTAAGGTATATGTACCCAACAAATTTTGTTTTGCACTATTCCTTGACCCGAGTTGGCGACATTGAGAGAGTCCACATTATAAAAGGAGTTATTGTCAACAATGAAAATTACAACGGGACCACGAACCCAAAAGAGCTTGTCAAAGCCTACATTATGCAAGTCAACATTATCTCCAAAGATAATCGAGTACATTGTTGCTAGAAACTAACCCATACTAAAGGGGAATCCATCACTGACACCATCTTAGTCAAGTCAACCTAACCATAGATGCATCAATGAAGTCATTGCACCAAAAGAATGATCAAGACTAACCTTTCTCCAAAGGCGCAACACGAAAGGTTGATTCTAGTCAGCATGCCAAATTGATCCTCTTCCTCCCTTGATTAGAACCCTTGATCAAAACTTGACTCCAATACAACTATTGGGAATCACACAATAGGAAAATAATCTCTTCAAGCAGAAACACACTCACAAATAAGATCAAAATTATAAATAAAAGCACATTAAAAAATTTAACATGGTTCGACACCTTTAGGCCTACACTCACAAATACTTAACAAAAGTATTATTACTCAACATGCATTTTTTCTTGCAAAAATTGCAAACCTTCATAGAATTTTTCCTATACAGAACTACGAACTCTTATCATGCAATTTTTTATGGACATAACTCCAAAATCTTCTGGTGCAATTTTTCTGGTAAAAATTGCAAACCTTCTCATACAATTTTTCTGGGGAAAATTGCAAATCGTTCAACAACACATAACTACCCAAGTCCCCTATATACCTAAGTGTTGGGAATAGTCCAAGTGTGAGTCAAAAAAAGTCCCACATTGGATAGAATAAACAAAGTTAAACACTATATAAGAATAAAGACCCATAACAACATGTACATTGCCTTAAGGTTTTGGTGTCAAAGTGGTGTCTAAGGTCTTATATGTGTAAGACTAATGTCATATAACCATATAGAACCATAATCTCTCAATGACTATAACCATGACCATAACCATAACATATGAAACATAACCCAACAATGGTATCAGAGTCGATGGTTCGGAGTGAGGGGAGATGTTGGGAATAGTCCAAGTGTGAGTCAAGAAAAGTCCCACATTGGACAGAATAAACAAAATTAAACACTATATAAGAATAAAGACCCATAACAACATTGCCTTAAGGTTTTGGTGTCAAAGTGGTGTCTAAGGTCTTATATGTGTAAGACTAATGTCATATAACCATGTAGAACCACAATCTCTCAATGACTATAACCCATATATAATCATATATGAAAAAACATAACCCATCACTAAGAGACATATTGAATTGTGGTGAAAACACCAAAAACAACTCCTTATGTTACAACATTTTTCTGCTGCTTTTTTTTTATATTACTCAATGCGAGACTTTGGTGTATACCTACTTGAAAAGTAACAAAAAATTATGAGAGAATTTATTGTGGAAGTTGATGAGGTGATAAAAGACAATTTCTTCTTCTTTAGAAAGCTGAAAGAAGAAAGAAAAAAATTAAAGAGAAAATGAACAGTGGAAGTGAACTTGAAAAGAAGGTTCACAAAATAAAAAATAATCATATGGAGAGAGTGAGTCTCTTGTGCCAACACGATTTTGAAGAATAATTTGATACCTTGTTAAAGTTTAGAAATAAGGATGGAAATGTATGTTTATGATACAATAGTGTCTTATTTATAAAAAACCAATACAATACACAAATAAAAAATATTAATATTCTCTAGGAATAAATATAGGACGGGAATAAATAAAAATATTCTTAATAAGACAATGAAGATATTATATTTTATCATTATATATTCGTACCTCCAACAACTAATTCCATAATAATAATTATAAGGTTAAATTATGTCTTTTGTCTCTATTTTTGTAGGAAAATCTCAAATAGATCTCTTTATTTTTTGTGTCTTGATTTGGTTTCTATTTTGAGAAATTTGATGAAATCATCTCCTTCACGTTCCCACGTTAGTATTGTATTAGTAATGTTAAAGATGTGTCACGTGTCACTTCATGTTTTTTTTTAAATAAAAAATTTGTCACGTGTCAAGTTAGCATCGTGTCACGTGATAGTGGTAGTGTGATGTGGCAGTGGTAGTGCCACGTACCATTGTCACACCAAGTGTCATTGTCTTAGTATCAATTTGGTCTTTATATTTGGTATTTTTATTTAATTTAGTCCTTTTTTTTGAAAAAAAATTCACTACAAGAACAGTCTTAAATAGACTTATTTTAGCAACAAAAAATATGTTAGAAACCAATTTCTTAATTAAAGACTAGTTTAGAAACCAAGTCTTTTGATAGTCAAAACCTAAGTGATTAATGCTAATGACCAATTTAGAAATGAATACATAATATAAATTATTTTAGTTACCAATTTATAGACCAATTATAATTTTTTGAAATTATTTTAGTTACCAATCATTCTTAGTTTATGAATTAGTAATCTAAATTGGTCCCTATAGTGATTAAGTATTCTTTGTCATTAAAATTGGTCATTATTCAATTATTTCCCTCTAGGAATCGAGCAACTTCATCCCTTTCTAAATTAAAACCAATTTTAATTTTTCCGTAAATGTTATATTTTAATTTTTATTAAAATTGTTTTTTTATATTAAATATTTTTAACAAAATTAAATTTATTTAAATTTATATTTTATATTAAATTTAATTTAAAATTTGTTTTAAAATTTATCTCTAATATAAACTACAATCAAATTTGTAATAATCTTAAATAAAAACATCTTAAAAGAATTGAAACGTAAGAGTTCCTAAAATAGTTCTTGAACTTTCACATCCTCGCTCCCAATTTAAATAAAATTTTCTGAAAAAATAAAAAGAAAAAACATTTGTTTTAACAAAAACTGAAAGTGACCTATTTTTATATATTTTCTCTATTTGAAATATACTTACGTTATTTTTATATACACATTTTTTACTTCCTTTATATTTTATCAAAGAATGTTAAAAATATGTTCTTTAAGAGTACGAAATACCGAGGAGAGAGTATCATATATGATGAATTGGATTTAGAGTTAAATATGTTTTTAGTCCTTTAATTTTTGGTAAATTTTGAAATTAGTCCATTTCGAAACTTTGAATTAATTTAGTCATTTATCTTTCGAAATACGTGAATTTAGTCCTTTTAATCAAATTTTGTTAGGTTTATTTGATGTTTCGTACGCATTTCAGAATTGTATTTGAGACTGATTGGGATAAGTTAGACGTCTAATAGGTCATTTCCAGATAGAATGAGGAGTCCAAATAAGCTCTCTTAGGTACGTGATTAACCTAATAGCAGGCAAAAGGGGCTAGGGAAGACCATTTGTCCTTCAATTAGCCTTAAGGCGATAGACCCCTTCTGAAAGGGACTTTATTTCCTATAGCTATAGTTTAGAATAGTACTCCCGCTTACTTATCTCTTTCTTCTTTTACTCCATAGGTAAGGTATCTTAATCACTCTATACTCATATCCCTTTCGCCCCCTGTCTTTCCTCGATGGGATAAGAGAGCCTTACGGTCGGGGGTTGTTTAACACATTTTTTATTTAATGTTAAGTCAAGTACTATTATAAAACATGTTTAATGTCAAATAAACCTAACAAAATTTGATTAAAAAATGACTAAATCCACGTATTTCGATAGATGAATGACTAAATTGGTCCAAAGTTTCAAAATGGACTAATTCTAAGATTCATTGAAAATTAAGGGACCAAAAACATATTTAACCCTTGGTTTTAAAACTTATATTTAATATTAAACTTTATCTATATTTTATTAGATCACATTTTAATATTATCTTTTTATTTGAATTTATATTTTAAATAATTACATATTTTTAAAATGTGCAAAATTCAATAATTTTTATATATATAATTAATTTTTAAAATAGTTGTTAAAGAAAATAACTTTTAAAAATGAAAGAGATTTTTAGAATATCGGTTAAAGATAAATTATTTATAAAATAAATAATTTTTAAAATAATAAATAAGGATAAAACTGAAAAAACGAGAAGTGGACATAAAAGAGGGAATCTTTTTATATATTGTTAGAGTTTAGAATTTGTTAAAAAATAATAATTTTATAAATTCAAATGTAAAATTTTAAAAAATTATAAGAATTTAAACCAAATAAATTTAAAATTTTAAAACGATTTTAAATAAAGTTTAATTTAAAATAAATTTAATCTTCCTAAAAATATTTAATGAAAATATAAATTTTCATAAAAATATTAGTATAAGATTTATATAAAAATCAAATTTGGCCTTAATTTAAAGAAGGATAAAATTATTCAATTTTAAAAAAATTGAATTTTAATTGAATCAAAATAACAAAATTAGAATTCAAATTGGAAATAAGATAATGACACAGCATGTGATAGTGACACAGAACTCTCTCAACTCACATTGTCATTGCCACATGAAATGAAACTAACTTAACACTTAACAAATTTTTATTTTAAAAAGATAAAATATTTTAAAAAAATATCTTAAGATCACGAATTTATATATAACCCATCTTTAACAACTCATATGACTTGATAACATAAAATCTCCAAAATAAAAATCAAATTTTGACACATAAAAAGTAAACTTATTTAAAACTTTCCTACAAAATAAGAACAAAAAATATGATTTAATCTAATAATAATAGTCTAGGGTATAAAGAAAAATATACTTTATATATTTTGGTAATTATTCTTTATTATAATAATTATATAACAATTTAAATTATATTTATTGTTTTTATTATCATTAGTATATTTAATATAAGTATAATTTTTATAAATCACGTTAAATTAACTTTTAATATATACTTTTTCTAGAAGTTTTTAAAGTGATTTAGACACGGTTCAAAATATTGTCAGCAAGGAGGAGTCCCATCTATTCCCCAACTTTCAGAATAAATACGGAATATAATTATATAATTAGCATAAAATTTTGTCCATTAATGAATGTATTTACTTTCTAATAATTTAGATGATAATTAAAGACAAGATTTATTATTATTTTTTATCTACCAGCTATATTTTGTTTAGTTTAACTGTTATTTTATATAAATGGTTGATTTTTATTGATTATGTAATAAAATGCAATTTTTTAATTATTATTATTAAATAAATTCACTATAACAATTTTTTCTTTTAAAAATTAAAACTAAATAGTTAGATGATACCAAGAAATTCATTTATTTTTTGTATGGAATTTATAATATATTTGAATTAGTATGTTCTACTGATATGTTAATTAATTACATTTTTTCTACAAATTTTATTATTATTTAAATTAATATTAACATTAGTTATATTATTATTATTATTATTATTATTGATTATTGATATTATTATTATTAGTAATAATATTAGTATTATTATTAGCATTGATATTGCTAATAATAATAATAATAATAATAATATTTTTATTATTATTATTATTATTATTATTAACTAATCATTCCTATATCACAAATATATGAACAAATGAACAAGACCAATAAGAGAAACTAAGACATTTTATTTAATATAATATTTAATTATGTCTAATAAAAAATTTTAGTCATATAACTACACATTACTAATAAATTATTATGTCAATATTATAATTTAGTACCAATAAATTCATATTTAAATGTTATTTTTTTAATCTTAGTATTTATCATCTAAAGAATAGGAATATCTTTGATTTATCGTATGTCAAAATCCTTTAGTAGTTTTTTTCTAACTGTTTGTTTGTTTATCTTATGTCTATGTATGCATATATTTCTATTTATAAATTTTAAGATTAATCTCACGTTTTTATTTTTACGAGATCATTCATATTGTATAATGTGCATACCATCTACTTTTTGTTAAAATCAAATATGTCTAATACTCTTAACCACAAAGGGATCTGAATTGATTAATGAGTTTTTCACTTACTTAATGTGAATCTTGAAGGAGTCTTTAAGGTTTAAAACTCAATTAATCAATTTTGCAGTTCTACTGGACTGTTTAAATCAATCAAGAAAGATTATGAAAGAGAAGAAAGAAGCAAGACACACAATTTATACTGGTTCGATTCAAAAAGAATCTACATCTAGTCTTCTCCTAAGTAACACATTTAGGAGGATTCCACTAAACAGAAAGGTTCCAAGAATTACAAGCACACCTATGTAATTCTAACCCCCAAAACTCAAGAACTTGATTCAACAATCAAGAACTCCCCCTAGGAGCAATGCATCCACACAATTGCACCTAGGTCCACACTTCAAACATTGAAGCTACTGTAATCAAAAATACAGAAAACAAAACAAGAAACGAATACACCTAAGCTATGCAGATTTGACTTGATGCTCCTTGAATCAAGCAAGATCCATCATGGTAGAATCAACCATTAATTCTTCTTTGATCTGTACTTGAGTTATCTTGCAGAATCTTCTGAAACTTTGTGTCTCTCAGATGGCTCTATCTCAGATGAAAACTGCGTGATCTTTCTGATTTTTTCCACTCCCAAAACAGATTCCAAAACAGCTTTTTATACAAAGGTTTTTGTTGTCACTAATTTGATTAGCAATTTACCTAATCGATTATCGTGAGTATATTTTCACGTACTTTGTACCATACTCATAGCTAATCCATTAGTTAAAAAACTAATCATATGCAGAATTACACAACATGCCTGAAATACATCTGATAATGGAAAAACTGTTAGCCTAATGCATAACCTAACTGGACCAAATCTATGTTCTATTCTAAATTAGTAGACATCATCAAAATCAGTCTTCATTCATAGGTGAAGTAGCTCCCCCTACCAACACTTTTATTTTGTACAAACATCTTACTTTTATTGTGTACAAAATCACGTGTCAATTACTTACATATTTTATTTTCTCGACCATATTATTATTTGAATTAACATTATTGTCCGGTAATAATATTTGTCATAATACTATCATTGATATTACTATTATTCTTAGTAATAATGTTATTATTATTATTATTATTATTATTATTATTATTATTATTATTAGCATTTACATTATTATTATTGATGAGTAACAATTCATTCCTATGTCATAAATTCACAAACAACACGACAAAAGACCACCTAAAATATTTCATTTAATATAATATTTAATTTTAATATCTAATTTGAATTTTTAATCATATATCTACACATCACTCATTACTTATTTTTTTAATTTTAATATTTGTCATGTAAAAAAAATATTTAATTTCTTATGTCCTTATCTTTATATATATATATATATATATATATATATATATATATATATATATATATATATATATATATATATGTCTATATTTGTATATACTTCTATTTACAAATTTTAACATTAATTCATGTTATTTTCATTTTGTACATGATCATTCATATATCACAACATGTCTACACTTTACTTTTATTTTGTAAATACATTTTACTTTTATTTTCTACATCATATTTCAATAACTTGCATATTTTCTATGTAATCATATTATTATTTAAAATAATATTAACATTAGTATTAGTAATATTAGTATTAATATGTGTGCTTAATTATTATCTACAACAACTTATATAGATTTTATGTAATTAAAACTATTTTTAATTATTTACTTATGTCATATCAAAGCATGATCAATTACACATTATAATAAATTTAAAACATATTCGTGTTACACAGAATAAAAATGTCATATAAACTAATTAGATTATGATAAAAAATATTGTTATTTTATTGAAAAATATATTGTTATTATAAACAAATACAACCACGTACTTTTGATTGCATGATGATAATAAATCAATTATCCTTACTAATTTATACACGTTAAACTGACCGAAGAAAATATATAACGAGCCGTGCATACCCACATATATAAGACTGGTTTAATCTAATAATAATAGTCTAGTTCCAACAACTACATAAGAAAAATATACTTTATATATTTTGGTAATTATTCTTTATTATAATAATTATATAACAATTTAAATTATATTTATTGTTTTTATTACCATTAGTATATTTAATATAAATATAATTTTTATAAATCACGTTAAATTAACTTTTAATATATACTTTTTCTATAAGTTCTTAAAGTACGGTTGAAAATATTGTCAGCGAGGAGTCCCATCTATTCCCCAACTTTCAGAATAAATACGCAATATAAGTTGAGACAAAAAATTGCAATGGTCTTTTCAGTACAATAATAACGTTTATACAAGAATGGCTACACTCATTCACTGCGCAATAATTATTAATCTGTTGCGTATCTAACTTCCACCAACTAATGTTACCCTTGCCGGGTAAAGTCTAGTGTAGAGTCACCTTTGCCGGATGATAAAGTTGTCAAGATGGATTATCCTGTAGTTAGACTCGTCACGAGTTTACTATTCACTAAGTTAATCTAATTTAATTCATTTAATAGTAAAACAAAAAAATTTAAATTTGGTTCGATTTATCGTGAGGAGTTGGTGCGTTAAACGTGTTTATTTATTAGTTCATTTAATTTAAAAATATACAACTTTATTTTGTTTCATCTAAAAAAATTAAATATTATAATTTTATTAAAATTTAAATAAATTTCAATATAATCTAAATACAATTCAAAAGAATGTTAAACTTCAAATACAAATCAAAAATCACAAAAATACAAATTATCAATGAATTAGTTAAAAAATAAGCCTAATCCGACCCAAATATAAAGTCTAACATAAAAAAAAAAATTGTATGACCCTTTACTTGCAAGTTGACGAGACAACTCGGCTTACCACAGGTTTAATCCAGGTGAGCCGGGTTCTTGTAAGCTGGGTCAAAAATTATTCCGTACTGAAATTTGTAAAAAAATTCCAACCAAACTTGGCTTGAACCCGTGGTAGACTAAATTGGCTGGTAGGTTCAAATCCATTTTGACAGCTCAATCACTAGGTCCCATATTTATTTGATGTGAAATACTCCCTCATTTAAGATAATTATAATTTATTTTACTTTTTTTTTGGTCGGCAAAAATATGTATACTTATATAATAGAGTACTTGGGGTACTCTAACCCTTATACACAGATACTTACAAGATTACCAAAATACATAAAATGTAAATGAAAGACCTTAAAGTTTGTATTTAAACAATAAGTCTACAAAACTACCCCCAAACTATAGTATATAATTAGACAACCTACCAAGAGGAGAATACAACACATTGAACAACTAAGATACTAGAGCAGAACATAAATCCTCTAGTAAAAGCTCACTTCACAAAATTTGCCTCCCCACACATGCCTATATTGCTTCCATGAAAGGTATCCATATGCAATTCTTCCTTAGTAGAAACTGAACACTACACCTGCAACAAAAATAAAACACTCTAGACCACAAAGTATAGGTGATAAAACATAGATATCCCTTTACAAATACCATATTATTCTTCCTAACTCATGAATACTATATTCCTCTCCCATGCTACACCTTTTAATGTAAAGCCTCCCTATGGTAAAAACCCCTTAAGACTAAGTACATACCTACTTCTGAAGATTCCTACAACCTAGGTGTGTGATGGGTGCCTACCTATTAATCTTAAGCAATGTAAGGGACAAAAGCACCAATCAAAAAAAGAAAAGGTTACATTTGCATTTTTATGTTTCAACCATGCCCATACTTCTCTTGGGCCATACTGAAGATTTCATTTGGATCTAGTAATTTGTTCCTAAAAACTACATGATTCCTATGATTCTAGAGATTCCACACTATAGCAATCCACACCCCCTCCATCTATTGCACATGTTCCAAACTTTGGTAGCAACTCTGTAGGTAATGAATAAATGACTTAGGCTCTCTTCATGCTCACCACACATAGCACAATTATCATTGTTTAGGTTGACCCCTCTAAGTCTTAAATTAACCTTTGTGGGTATTCCATTTAGAATAACCCGCCACATAAAAAACTTCGCAGAGGGGATAATATAACGTCCTAGCCGGAAATTACTTATTAAAATAAAACAAAATAAAATCCAACAAAACAACCTCATTTATTATCAACAATTTCCCAAAATGCGGGAAAATTTAAAATTTCAAACATCGCTTCAATAGAAATTAAGAACTACATTGTTTAGACATTACAAATCCAAAACGTACAAATCGAAACGTTACAAAAGAAGTTCCATTATAAAAATTAAATAAATTGTCGCATAGTGATCCCCTCACTCCGTCTCTACGCGTCTGCATGCTCACCTGCATCAACATCTGCTCCCATGTAACAAGTTACATGATCATCGCCAAACACACACAAATAGGGTGAGCTCAATAAAATAAACCAAACAAATAACATAATGAGTACATTATCAATATTATAACCCAGGTTAGTATTTTTTTCCCTTTTTCCTTAGTTCTTCACTTCCAACACTTGCATTAGACGTCTATCATTTCTATACCCTTTAGGTGAGATCAATGATCAATCTTTGCTACACGAGTGTCTACTCGCCCCTCCGACTACAGACCACCACCTAGTAGTCCACACGTGGGAATAACTTTGCCATGACATCTCACCGCGACACCAAGTGGAGTTCCCCAAAACGAACCTAAGTTCGTAGTCATTCCCAGACTACCAAAACTCTATCAGATGTACTGAAGAGGGCAATCATCTGAAATCTCACCGTACGAGCCACAACTCGCACACTCCACTGGACTTCCTAAACCACCAGGCTATAACCTAGAGTGGCCACATGTTACCCCAATACAAGATGCACTCGTAACCGGGCCTCCAGCCAAAGCATTGCATCATAACCATCACCCAAAGCAGTGTAGAAACCTTTTCCCACGCACCATCACTGCACCAAAACCGCTTGGCGCGCATCTCACGCAGCTAGGCGAAATCTGGTTCCAAACTGCCTAGCGGGCATCTCACACCGCTAGGCGCCAAGTGCCATCCAGGAGTGTTGTTGCACCGTCACCGCCTAGCGGACCCCAAGCCTGCCGCCAGGTGCCACACACCCTTCAAAGACTTTGCTGCACCTCTTCTGCCTGGCGGAACCAACACTGCCGCCAGGTGCCTCACTCGTACAGGGACCACTGCCACTATTTTAGGTTGATATCGCCTGGCGGCTCGCCCTCGTCGCCAGGCGCCACACCAGTAGTGCAATTGCTACTAGTTTTTGACCATTATAAAAGATCCCAAAAGATCCAAATCATGCAACACATAAACTATAGCAAAACATGTTTTTTTTTTCAATCACAAATCTATAATTAGATTACATCACATCCAATCAAACATGCAATCACATTAATCATCCTCAGTCATACAAACTCTCAGTCTTTTGATCATACAATTTAATGTTTATATAACTCATGCCACTGTAGTTTTACCAAACATAACACCAATATTTTATAACAAAACCACCTTCACAATAACAATTGTTTAGGAGAAAGGTACCATACATGCAACATCACTTATATCAGTCCTACCTTTATTTGACAAATTAACCTATAGTCATGATCTTCCAATAGTTTTCAGTGCATATCATCATTCAATCTCTATTTAATTTAACACTTATATCTCAACTAACACCTTTTCATACCTTCCCATTCCATACTTGTGATGGAGTTTCCTTCCACCCCTACTGCCCTACCAATCCCAACTTGCCCTCAAATGATCTCGCATGATACCCATTACATAAAATCACCACTAGAACTCAAAATATTCCACAGCGGTGCCCATTGTATACAATTCTACATGCTCGTACATGAACACATATATGTGCTTTGCATATAATAACACCAATTTCATTAACAATGTACTAATCATGTACTTATATCATGCACAATTGTTTTCAATCCCCAACATAAACCCTAGCCCCAATTTCATATAAGAATTCATGCATTCAACATAACCATAATACCCACAGTCAACTATACTCATCAAAATTCGCATTCAAGCATATGGACATCACTACGACATCACATGTAACCCAAAAATATCTAAAACAACCCAAAACTGCGCAACCTAGTTCGTGTCGCCTGGCGAATCATTCTCTGCTGTCAGACGGTTCATGGAGAAAACCCAGAAAACTGGGTCTGGAGCTTGTGTTGCCTGGCAGGTTAAGCATGACCGCCAGGCGGTTTCTGGATTTCTAGAAACTTGAGCAACGCGGATGAATTTGAAACTTGGCATTCCCACATACTCACGCATATCACGAATTCATGCAATTAAGATTAAAACATCCAATAAGAACTCTCCTAACCTGGATTCCTTGCTTAATTTGGTAAATTCTCTATTTACTCCTTGATCGCCAATAGCCTTCGTTGCTCTTCTTCCAATTCCACTCTTCCTATCACACCCAATCTCCTCAGAACACCTACCAATGGCCGACTCCCTAGCCCCTTCTCTCTCCTTATTTGGTCTCTCTTCCCTGGCTAGGGTTTGTGTGACTCTTCATGTTCATGCCAAAGTAAGTTTTAACAAAATTAAAATTATTTTATTCAAGCCAAGGTTTGAACCCATCACCACACAATTGCAATTTAAATGCACAATCAATTCAACCAAGTCATCTTTCATGCCAATATTTATGCATATAAAACTATCTACGTACTCATCACGCCCCAAACACATCATCAGAAAATAATAAAATTAAATATCACACAATTGGCATACATAGGACACAAACCCAAGTCCTCTCACACAATTAAGTACTCTCAACCATTTGAGCTAGTACTTTTCCACGTCATGAAGGTTAGCATTTAATGGCATAAAGGCTTCTTCTACCCGCATTTAGTAAATAATTATTTATTTAATTATTTAAATTTAGTGGGTCTTACAGATAACCTTTACTCTCCAAAGGTAATCGAAGCAGTGTTGTTGATCCGCTTCACTTGCTTCTTGTAACTTTTGATATGCTGATTTAACTGTATAAACCTTATCTTCACCATCATTCCACATCCAACAATCCTTTCTTTCCCTAGCAAGAGTTATCTTATGAATGTCTTCTAAGAACATTTCAATTTGAGGTCTCTCCCATTCAAACCATTCTCTTCTCCAAGCCAAATTCCATTCCCATTTGTCGTTGTCCTATTTCCCACATTCACTTATTGTTTATTCTTTCTTATTAGAGTTGGCATATAACCTAGGATAAGATTCTTTAAGTGATCTATCCTCTACCCATATGTCTTCCCAAAATAAAATCCTAGTTCCAGATCCCACTTTCCAATACACACTCTTGTCAAACCAAGTTTTATCATCACTAGAACCACAAATCTTTCTTAAATCTTTCCACCATTTAGATTCTCTTTGATCACTCTTTCTATCATCCAGGCTTTTCCAAGACCCATACTTAGATTCTAATATATCTTTCCATAGCCCCTTTTCCTCTATACCTAATCTCCATTTCCACTTAGCTAAGAGTGCTTCATTGAACAATTTTATATTTTTTATACCAAGACCTCCCTCCCTCTTTGATTTGCATAGGGTTGTCCACTTTACCCAAGCTATTTTCCTCCCTTCTGCCCCCCAACCCCAAAGGAATTTTCTTTGTATTTTCGTTATCTCCTCACTAATTGAGACCGACATTTTAAATAGTGACATGTAGTATAGTGGTACAAATGTCAAAACTGATTTGAGTAAACATACTCTCCCTACAAAGGACAAGAACCTTCCTTTCCATCGATTTAATTTATTCTTTATTTTGTTCACTATAGGTTGCCAAAATGGTTTCCTTCTAGGATTTCCCCCTACACATATACCTAGGTATTTAAAAGGAACATTTATTAATCCACAGTTCAAGATAAAGACACTTCTTTTAAGTTCATCGTCTCCAACCCCTACGCCTCCTAACTTGCCCTTGTGGAAATTTATCCTAAGCCTTGATGCAAGTTCAAAAAATCTCAGGATACTTTTAATGACCCCAACGTTATTAAGGCTTGGCTTGCAAAAGAACAGAGTGTCATCTGCAAACTGCAGCATATTAACTTTAGTCTCATTTCTTCCTACACTTATTCCTTCAAGCATATTCTTAATATTGGCTTGTCTAACTAAGCCCGACAAACCTTATGCAACTAATAGAAATAAGAAAGGCGCTAATGGGTCCATTTGCTTTAGTGCTTTGGTTGGATTGAATTCTTGAGTTGGACTACCGTTTACAAGAATCGATATTGTGGATGATTTCAGACAGGCCTTTACCCAGCTTATCCATTTAGTTCTAAAACCCAGTCTACCCAACATGTAGTAGAAGAAGTCCCACCTAACTGAATCATATGCCTTTTCAAAATCCAACTTTACTATCAAGCATTGCATCCTATTATTACGTACTTCCTCAATTACCTCATTAGCCACAATAACACTATCCAATAGACCTCTATCCTTGATGAAGGTAGATCGCTTATAATCAATTATGGCCGGTAAAACAAGTTTAAGTCTATTAGATTAGATTTTGGCTATTATCTTATAAATGCATCCAACCAAGGAAATAGGTCTATATTCATGCAATCTGATAGGATTTTCAGTTTTAGGTATCAAGGTTATGAAAGACGCATTACACCCCTTTGAAATAGGTCTATATTCATGCAATTCTATGTGTATCCATTCTATATCTACATCTCCCCATATTGCATAACACCTCTCGTTATTAAATGATTGTTCTTTTGTTTCTTGTAGGCATACCATTCCTATCCCTTCTTTATATATAATCTCTTTAAGTACCGAGGTTTGATCGTTCCCCCCAAGCCTCTTACGTTTAGACTAAGGATATTCATTTTGGGTTTCTTACCCCATCTCCTTGATCTCTCTATTTTTTGTTCTCCACATATCGAGCCTCCAACTCTTCCAACTTATCTAGTATGACTTGTTTTTCCCCAGTAAATGTAACACCTATACTTTTACCAATCTCCCAAAGCTTACTAGCCTCTATTTTACCGTTATTTAACCAGAAAAGCCTATTACAGTTATGAAATGCAGAATCAGAAATAGAATTACTAAGAGTATATAAAGCTGACCTGATTTGTTTTCTTCGTTCAACCTTTGTGCCCTTCATTAGCGGTTTGGTTTGGTCAACCTTATCTTTTCCACTTGTTTCGCCTAACCAGAACTCCCTTCGTTTCTGAAAGGAATTTGGGTCCACCATAGACTCATTGATAAGGGTCATTGGATTTGTGGCTACAACATCGATAGCTTAAGGATCATCGTTTACATCGAAGATAACATCATTGTGGATTTCTTGGATGGCATGGTGGTGTGGTTCCGTTGCTTCATCATTGGTAGGACAAGGATTGACATTCGCATCGGAGATACCCTCATCGTTGATTGCCTTAGGATGGATATTTGTTGCCGCTGCATGATTTGGGGTAGTGCGGTTATGAGCATGCTTTATCCCTATATCGTGATTTTGTTGCAGACCGAGGGGACATTTCTTTCAAAAGCAGGACCCCATGTGATGGCATTATCCAAAGATTTTTGTTATCTTTACCTTAAGTTTTTTATAATTTTACATCATTTAAAAATTAAGATTTAAGATAATATATATATATATATATATATATATATATATATATATATATTTTTTTTTTTCTAACATATCTGTTAAAAATAAATTGTAATAGAGTTTTGAATTTCAAAATAAAAGATATTTCTAATATAGTATTCTAACCCTATTATATGAACAAATTTGAGATCGAAATATTGGGACCGTATATGTTAAAAAGAAGAAATAAATTACCGTACTTTTGTTTTTGATGGGGAGAAAAAAAATTATTTTGAAGTTGATATCTCGTATTCTTTAAATTTATGAGAGGTTTTATCTAATATATATCATAATTTAACGCTATTTTAGATTAAAGATAAAAAAATAATTTAAATACATATTTATTTTTTAATACTTTGATGATTTTTAAGGATAAAAATATGATAAAACTCTAAATTTCATAATAAACGATACATCAAATGTAAATATTATCTTAATAATATTATCTAAACAAACTTGAAATAGAAAAATTTTCGATTGAGAAAATAGAAAGTTGTTTCGAAGATAAACTCTTGTTTCCTTTGAGCTTATAAGAGATGTTGTCTAATATCAAGTACTTTCACTCCATTTAAGAGTAAAGATAAAAGAATAACTTAAATACATTTTTCTTTTTTAATACTTTGATGCATATTTATTAAGAAAAAAAACTGTAATAAAATTCTAAATTTTATAATAAACAATATTTTAAATGTAGTTATTAATCTTAACAATATTATCTTAATAAACTTGAAATAGAAAAAATAAATGATTCTGGTTTTGCATTCAATTTATTTTAATATAATTAATTATCCTTTTTATTGTGCTAATTTACTTATTTAAATTTTAAATTAAATCTTAAATGAGGAGTTGTACTAGTTTCTTACCAACCTTTGCTTGAAATTCAATTAAACTACATATCTTAAATTTCAATTAAGATGGTATGCAGGTTTACATGGAATAAAAAGAAAATACAAATTTTGTGTTTCTTTCCTTCATTTGAAACATGCAAAAAGAAGGAAATATTTAGAATTAGACCCACTTTTTAAAACTATTAGACAGATTTTGCAACACTTCAGGTAGCATAATGATTGGTCAATTTATAACAAAAAGTCCTGCATAACATTATATTTGGGTAGAATTTCACAACTGTTAAGGTATTATTTAATTTTATTTCAAATTGTTGCATTCTTTAAATGATTTGTTTAGAAGAGACGACTTAAGTTTAATGAATTTTATTGTTCTTGAATAAAGTATTTTAATTACTGAAATATTAAAAAAATTATTTAAATATCAAATAAATCTTAAAATTAAAAAATATCAACATTGATATTTTTTTTGTAGTCCATAATCTATTTTGTGAAAGTTCTTAAATGATGTTTCATTTTCTATTTGCAAAACTTTTTTCAATTTGTATTAAACGTGGTCTAAATCGAAAGGTAAAGTCATGCTAGTCGTTAGGTGTGGTAATGTGGATTTGTTCCGACGGGCCAATTCACAGGCTCACAAAAAAATGTGGGGTGAGCTGAGATATTGAATCCACCGGCTTGCAAAAGTCAACAGTCTGCGTGGGCTAGCTCGCGGCCCGTATAAAAATAATAAAAAAAAACTTGTACTTGTGTACATTAGTTACTTTCCTTCTGGACTTTTTCATGAACGTTCCAAATTTTTGTATGAGTGGAAAAAACAAGTATTATATATTTTTTAATGTGTTAAAATTTGAAGAATACATCGTGCATGTCAAAGTACGAATAAGAATATGATGAAAATGTTGAATTATCAATTTATCATCCAAATCCCCAAAGTCTTTGCTTAATTTTGTGAACTTGTTAAAGTTTTCCAATTTGTTAAACATTTAAAGTTTTATCATAAGAAGTTTTTTTAAAAAAAGAGCGAGTTGGCCCAGGGGCCCGCACTTATATGAGGTGGGCTAGACTTTTTAGCCCGCGTTAAAAATGCGGAACAGGCCAAACCAGCCCACATTTTGCGGGCCAAGTGCAGGTTCGGCCAGCCCGCATTGCCATCCCTACTAGTTGTAACCAAAAAATTGATTCTAATAGATCCAGATTGAAGAATCAAGTTGAGTCAGCTATTTCCTGAACTGAATTATACATTCCTAATCTATCTTTCGACTAAATTGTCCAAATTGACAATGTGCCATGGAGAAGCAAGCATTGTTGGCCTCAGTAAATCTTAAACCCTAACCAATCAAGAACTAACAAAGAAGCACAAGGTGCATTTCAGTTTTAAGATTATTGATGTAAGTCTTTTACACAGAATATCATTTTATTCTTATTACTTTTTTCTATTTAATGCATAAATGAACTGTGACATAAGTATTATATATATATATATATATATATATATATATATATATATATATATA
>Ga0209589_1001710_pt1 | contig 36810 bp, 17 predicted proteins | sample CowpeawhiteBW_FD_187525 | JGI IMG/M metagenome (GOLD analysis project Ga0209589, IMG submission 187525) | Root nodule microbial communities of legume samples collected from California USA - Cow pea white BW (SPAdes) (version 2) | ecosystem: Host-associated > Plants > Roots > Nodule | place: USA...
TATATATATATATATAACTTGTCTCTCATGTAATCTTCCAAAAGCAACGTTGTGTGAGTTTTGGTTTTACCCTCCAACTCCAGGGAACATAGAGGCACTAGAATTGCCTTAAAACATTCATGGCTGCACCTTCATCACCAGCATGCACAATCATCAAAGTCTCATCTCACGTTATATACCATTTTTGTTTTACTTTTCTTTCTCTCAGCACTTCATCAGAATCCTTAAAACCCACGCTCAGAAAAGTCCAAACCCTATTATAGTGTAACTAGGTTTTACTCAACAAGGTATACTTTTCTTGGTATAACAGGTATATATCTTTGATATATGAATCTATTATCATAAGATATATATGCTGTGTCCCTTTGATTTTAATTTGACCGACCAGCTTTATATACAATTCTATAATATAAATTCTTCTGCTTTGTTCTTACTGCAACTCATTGCATGTGTAAAGGACAAAATAACGTAAAGAAGAGAAAGAATGAAAAGATGTGCATGTGATGTGATGTGAAGAACTTTCTATATAAGCACCACACCCCATTGCCATTTTCATCAACCAAAAATCTCTTTTAGACCTTTCAAATCTCCTATTAACCTAAAGCTAAACAAAAAACTTCACTTTTCACATGGCACAACTCACCCTCACCTTTTTGCTTGTGATCTTCCTCTCTTTCTTCTTCTCATTTCTTGCAGCCCCAGTTGAGCCATCATCATTGACAAGTCACAGAAACCCTAACCCTAAAACAATGACCTACATAGAGTCCTCTTGCAAAGGCACCCTCTACCCTAATCTCTGCGTCCGTTGTCTTTCCCAATATGCAAAATCCCCCTTGAATGGCCCACAACACTTGGCACAGTATGCCCTATCAGTGAGCCTCTCTAGGGCACTGCACACAAAAGGGTACCTTCTGGAAGTGGCAAAGGAGCTCCAAGCCATCAAGAGCAACAAAAGAGAGTACCTAACAGTGCAAGATTGTGTGAACCAGATCAGTGATAGTGTGGAACAAATTAGCCAAGCCATGAAAGAACTTCGTAGCTTCAACAAACAGGACTCAAGCATGAATGATAGCATGTTGTGGCACATAAGCAATGTTGAGACATGGATGAGCACAGCTTTGACAGATGCTAGTAGTTGTGTGTACTCTTTTCCTGGGAATAGAATGAGTAAGAGAGTGGCTGCTATTAAGGTTAAGGCCAAGAATGTTGCAGAAGTTACAAGTAATGCTCTTTTCTTGTTCCATAGATATGCATCTACATACCAGAAAGCAGCAACTAAAATCAGCAAGAAGCCCTAGAAGCTAATGATCACAGGCTATTACCCTCCACTGTTTGTTCATGTACATGTTTTTTCTTTGGATGGGTTATCATCCTTATTAAATTTTATGTAATTAATCTACACTATTATATCATCTACTTGAAGTACTCTGAATATATTCATATATTTATAAATTTTTTGGCTGATAAAAAAAACTTGATAATTTAGTTTTGGAATAATATATGTTCATTATAAGAAAAATAATTTTTTATATTTGGAAAGAAGAAAAAAAAGTATGAAAGATAAAATTGTGAATGTAAAAATTTGTTAGGTATACTAAATTTAACCTATACGTATTTGGTTGTGTAACACCCCATTTAAATAATATCTTAATTTAAATGAAATGCCACACAAATAAAGTAGAAGAAACAAATCCGGGAGTTTAACCACTACTCCTTACAATATCCAAAAAAATTAGAAGAAACCAAGACACACCACGATGCCAGATACAAAGTATAATACAAGAACTTGACAGTAATTATTAAAGTACTAAAGGACAAAACAGTACATGGGCCATAGCCCTATGAGAAAGTCCAAGACAGTAGAATCCAGCCCAGATGGGCTACACAGTGGAACCATCACCTCCCTGTTGACCTCGGGTGTTCCTCGCATCTGCTCACATCAATAAATTGATGATCATCGTAAAAGGAGAAGAACCACACACAAGAAATCAAACAAGCAAAAGGGTAAGCTAGAGTATAAAAAAGTTTATCATACAATTACATGCTATTTCACATTCCAATCAATATATCTCATCCAAACATGTTATGACCTTTCAAACAATACACTAAGACTCAGACTCGACTTATCCGGATACATATAATTTAGTCAGATTCAGCCGATGCTTGCACTTGTGGTGGATTTCTCTGCTCACTCTTAAGCTGCTCACCCCCGAGCTAAGTGTTACAAGTGTTACAATGTCTCAATCCCCCACACAAGGTTAGCCCTTAATGAGTTTCGGGTCTCTTGCTACTCTCACCACAAGAGTCAGTCCGCTCTAAGTGAGACTAACTAACTCTTTAGAGTGTCAGGATGCAACCTTACCTTGAATCCTTACCAAATTATATAGATGGGGCACCACCATGAACTCCCACTAACAGGGGTCATGGATTTACGTCCCGACCACTGAAGCACCACCATGAGATCTCACCTAAAGGCTCACGGAATTACATACTGACAACATACCAATCATATTCAAACAATCATGTAATATTTATCATGCTTATAAATCTCATGCCAACCTTTATAATACATCCTCATACATGTTCCATGTTGAATCCATTCCAAATCATCCTTCCCAATCCATGAATATAGAAGTGTAATTCATACCGACACCATGCCAATTTGATTACCAACCATCTCATACAAGTCACATGCCAAGGTCATGTTAAACTTATCAATCACAGCCCATAAACCATTCTACTCATACCCATTCACCCAACTCATGCTTTTAAAAGTAATTGAATCAATCCACAAGTCCAAGTTAAAGTAAGGAATTAAAATTCTGCACCAATTATCGCTTAAGCTAGACTGGTCTCGCTTAAGCTAGAAATTCTCGCTTAAGCTAGACTGATCTCGCTTAAGCTAGAAATTCTCGCTTAAGCTAGACTGATCTCGCTTAAGCTAAAATCTCTCGCTTAAGCTAAAATGACAGCTTTTCACTAGTTTCAACATGTAAAAACACAAAATCCCAAACAACAAAAATTTAAGAAAACACAAGCACGTTGTATAAAACGTTGCCATCATATTTCATGCTTTAAAAGGGTGAACAAATCAATCATGGGAGCATACAAACATTTAAACAATTGTGTTGTCAATCTCGCTCAAGCTAAGGAGCTCTCGCTCAGGCAACAGTGTCTCTCGCTCAAGCGAAAAGCTTTCGCTTAAGCGAGATTTAAAACAGAGAGTACTTCGAGTTCTCGCTCAAGCTAGCCCATCTCGCTCAAGCGAGAGGCCTTCGCTCAGGCGAGCACTCAAAACTAAAGGGGGCGAGTTACTGCCATGCTCGCTTAGGCGAGAGCTTCCCGTTTGGGCGAGAAACAGCTCGCTTAGGCGAGCATAGCCGATCTCACCTGCTCTCACGCATGTAAAGCCAAAAATTCATCCATAAACAATACACAAATTATTTTCACACCATCAAAAGCACATCAAATCATTAATAGCACCCAACAGAACCAAAACAGACACATTATTTATAAAAGCATAAAAAAATCCTAGCTTCCCTTACCTGGAAAGAGCTAGCCAAAAGACTCGTATACCCAAACAGTGAGCACCACAGCTCTGGGAACAACTTACTAAGCTGGAAAAAAATGGTAGAACAGAGGAAAACAAGGTTACCAAAAGGGACCCTTGTTGGAACCAAGACAACAATGCTAGAAAAATGGAAGTACGAGATGAGGGATAACTTACGTGAAGAAGGAATGAGTTTGAACTAGCTTGACCATGGTGGTACTGAGCCCTAGCAGAGTTTATGTGAAGAGGAAAGGTAAGAGTGAGAGCACTGATTTTAACAAGTGAGTGCAGAATGAAGGACCTTGACTGCTTTAGGGACCTTAACACCCTATAGACCAGTCTTTAGACCCAACTGATTAGGATGGACCTTTAAAAATAAGGACAGAAAATAAAGTAGGTCTTACACGTTGAGTTGGTAAGATGAGTGCAAACTCTAACATATTCATGGAGTTAACTTCTCTTTTTATAATATATTAAAAGTCAAATGAATATATTTTGTAGCATTTAAATTGTAAATTTAAATTAAAACTAAAAACTCTGAAGTTAAAAGAAATAATTACTGTCAAATAAAATAGGAATATGTGAATTAATAAAATTGAATAAAAATAAATTTATGTGATGGGTTCTAACAACTGCGATTTTCCCACTCTCATTACAAAATTAATTTATGTTTAAATCAATTTTAACTGATTGATTCTTAAAAATGGAAAAAATTACCCAAACAATCCTAAATATTATTTTACTTACTTTCTCTCTCTCTATATATGTAATCAAATTGTGTAATCATTGTAATCATTTATACGTTTTTCTTCCCCCAATATGATAAGACATCAAACATGTGTTAAGTATAAGGCTGGTTTTTTTTTCTCTGCTGTTCAAGATTTGAATCATTATTACGTATGGAATTGCAATGATACAAATGAATCACTTCAATATTTTATCTAAAATGAAAATAATATATTTATCCCGCAGTGAATATTAGAAAAGGAAAATAACATATCTTGTCTAAAATGAAAAAGAACATCCTAATGAAGATTGCAAAATGGGAAACAGAACATTTTCTACACAACAAGAAAGAGGTAAATGACTTCAAATTAGTTATCTCCACATGAATGAGTGAGTATATATAAATTATGATTAGTTAAGACCTAATTCTTTTGTACCAATAACTTCTCGTAGAATATTTCATCAAGTTAAGCTTAACTAGTTTTTAACATTATAATCCTTAATCTCTGTTTTGAAATATTTCTATAATATTCGTACTTACATTTCCAGTGACCATTGTCGCCTTCATTAGAGTTTCTAAAGTGAAGAGTTAGTATTTAAGGAATAAAGTTATTCACTACTATTAGTGTTCATAGAACATGCATGAAAAATTAAATTTTATATATTGGTAATCGGCTATGTAATAAAGTAATAATAAATTTCTTTCAACCTTAATAGATAAATTTTTATTGGACAAAAGTAGCATCTCCATTTGCAAATTCATGTTTAGTTGAAAATCAAACCCTAAACTTAATAAAGGAACATAAGTATATAGAATTACTTGTGCTAACATATTTTTGTTCAATATTGACTTCTATTAAACTATATATTAACTTAAAATCATTCATTTATTATATTATATGACGGGTAAAGTAATTAAGATTGTCGAAGAAAAACCAAATCATGTAAAACAATTTAAATTTTCTTGAGTCTTAGATACGTAAGAAATTTGAATCTATTAGGATACATAATGATTATTAAAAACTCTCACCTTTGAACTTATTAACACCATAAATCTAGTAGAATCCCAAAACAAAATCCTATGCATAATTACCCTCAATTTCTATTTAATTATTTAATTATCCAATAACTAACCATATAATGAAGCATCATCATAGTTTTAGTTATCCAAAATTGTAAGCATAATTATGTTTTTCTTACTTCTTAATCTTCTAAATCACATGTCTTCTATTATTCCACTTCTTTTCCAAGGGACATAGAACCGCAAGTGTAGCCTTAAAAAGTTGCATGTTGCACATTGATATATCCCTACTCATTCAAGTTTCATATTAATTTTTCCTTGCTAATTAAGCATCATATATGTTTCATATCCCTTTTCACTTGCCACTTGCCATGGAATTCTTAAGATCTTCAATCAAAAAAAGTCTAACCCTAATTTTAAACGTGTAATCACTAAAGTTTGAACAACATATTTACTTCACATACCACCGCCCTCAATCATTTAAGAAAACCAAGTTTCTTAAACTAGGTTTTACGCCAAACAAGGTATATATTTTCTTGATTACATTTATGCCAAGAATGTCTTACTATCCACACATAAGATAACAAAACATAATGTAATGAATGCTAGTTTTATCATCTTTGATTTTTCATTTGACCGACCAGCAAGATTTATAATTTTATTTAAATCCTATATACACATGTGATGTGTTGTGAAGAACTCTATATAAGCACCACACCCCATTGCCATTTTCATCAACCAAAAATCTTAGACCTTTCAAATCTCTCTTCTATTAACCTAAAAAGCTTCACTTGAAACCTAACTTTGACATGGCACAACTCAACCTCACATTTTTTCTTGTGATCTTCCTCTCTCTCTTCTTCTCATTTCTTGCCACCCCAGTTGAGCCATCATCATTGACAAGTCACAGAAACCCTAACCCTAAAACAATGACCTACATAGAGTCCTCTTGCAAAGGCACCCTCTACCCTAATCTCTGCATGCGTTGTCTTTCCCAATATGCAAAATCCCCCTTAAATGGCCCACAACACTTGGCTCAACATGCCTTATCAGTGAGCCTCTCTAGGGCACTGCACACAAAAGGGTATCTTCTGAAAGTGGCAAAGGAGCTTCAAGCCATCAAGAGCAACAAAAAAGAGTACCTAACAGTGCAAGATTGTGTGAACCAAATCAGTGATAGTGTGGAACAAATTAGCCAGGCCATGAAAGAACTTCGTAGCTTCAACAAACATGATTCAAACATGAATGATAAGATGTTGTGGCACATAAGCAATGTTGAGACATGGGTGAGCACAGCTTTGACAGATGCTAGTAGTTGTGTGTACTCTTTTCCTGGGAACAGAATGAGTAAGAGAGTTGCTGCTATTAAGGTTAAGGCTAAGAATGTTGCAGAAGTTACAAGTAATGCTCTTTTCTTGTTCCATAGATATGCATCTACCTACCAGAAAGCCACAATGAACACCAATAATTCATAACTTGGAACCTAACTTGGTTTAGCTTGTTACCACCCATTGTTGTTCATATGTATATGACACATGTTTTTTTTTGGGTGGGTTATGATTCCTGTTACTTTTGGTGTAATCATGATATATATTGAAAAATTAATTTTATATATATTGCGTTATTAGCAATTTGTTATTGATTATAAGCAAATTATGTGTTCATATCAAAATGAGTTTAATTTTTATTTAGTGTTAGTTTAAAAAAACATTAGCATATTGTCCAAGAAGACACTTATGACTTATAATATTTATAGAAGTCTAAATTGTAATTTGCGATTTGACAAGTAAAAAAGAAAACTAGCTTGATATTAATGATAACTTTTTGCAATAGCTATATTAATAAAAGAAATTAATAATGTGATTAATTATTGTCTAGAATACAAAATATTTGTATTATTATTAATATTAATATATTTAGAAATTTTCAATTGAACACTTACTGAAATTTATATTTTATTGAATGTTTAAAATATCTTTTTATTTTTGTGTGAGTACTCTATCGTTTAATTTTGGCAACCATGGTCGTCATTTTTTTCTTCTTATATCCAATTTGTTCATCAGAGAAGACTTTCATCTTCGATCTCTTTAAACGCCCATCAACTTGTTTTCGGAAAGAGATGATTGAGTTAAGGTGATTAAAAATTAGGTAAATAAAAATATTTTAAACATTTAATATAACAAAACATTTTGATGGAGACTCAATTGGAAATATTAATATTTATAAGATAATTAAAACTTTTCATTACTATAAAATTATTTTAGGAATAGTTTACTAAATCTATATAAGGAAATGTAATGTTAAGGAAAACAAAAATTGCAATGAAAGGAAAGTTATTCTTAACGTAAGAATGGGAACATAAATAACATGTTGACGTCTACTTAAACATAGGCATGTAAATTATGACAGAATTATAATTAATTTTGATTACCAACTAAATTTTCCTAAGTGAAACGCAAACGAAATCAACTATGTTTTCTGAAAAACTAGAGAAAACCAAACTATTTTCTTTTTCTGTTTATAATTTATTTTCAATATTTTTTTAACTTAGAACAATTTGAATTTGGTAGAGCACACTTTACTCTGGTCACTTATATATCTAGAATTGCATTAGTTTATTACATTGTAGTAATTATTTACAAAAATAGTTTTTGAAAACACTCCTTAAATATAAAATCACTTGATAACTTTTTTTAATGAAATATAATGTAAGTAAGAACAATGACGCCAAATATTTGGTTAGTTATTACTTTGTTACTTTTATGTTACGGTAGGAAGCTTTCTTTCTCCTAATTTAACTGACCTGTTTTTGTGCATAGGTTGACCACTTTTATCCATATATATATATTTCTCGTTTCAGATCAAAAGACAATAACAAAAACAAGTTGTCAAAATGCAATATCTTATACTTGTCAACCTAGTATCATTATTTTCAATAAGAAAAGTAAAAACATCCATCGATATTTCTATTAAATTTGTCTCGGTGTAGAAATTATAATATTTGTGCCTCCTTTGAAAAAAATTCACAAAGTGAATAGCTGCCATTGAAATATACTGTTCCGTTAACATCAACACTCAGAAAAGTATAAAAATATAAAGATTTAAATATACCAATTTCCTAAATTCGAAATCTATAATATTTAAAGTCTGTCTGTTTAACATTTAGATTTACTCTCCATATAAACTTTAGATGCGCTTCAAAGAATCAAGAATCATCTTTTATGTAAATTAAAAATCATCTTTTACGTAAATAGATATCCATCGATACGATTATAATTTTACCTACGTGTTAACAGAATGAATATCAAAATATATATATATATATATATATATATATATCCAAAAATACTTATACTCACTATATTTTAATTTAAATTAAAAAAAATAAAAAAATATAATTAAAATATTAACATATTAATTTTTAACAAATTATTTTTAATCAATTAATTTAAAAAAACATCTGTTACTAAATAAATTATCATTCAATACTATTTAAATAAATTATTTAAATTTTATTTTAAATTTATAAATATTATATATTATATTTTATTTAAATTTATGATTAAATATGTTATTAAATATTTAAACAAAAATTGTATATATCAAGTACTTATAGATATATCTGAATATTAAAAACAAAAAATACCCGAACGAATATGAAAACGGATATTTATCACAGGATATGAAAAAACTACTGGGCATACACTGCCCATCCAATTAACATCCCTGGATAAAATTGATTATCATATAAATAATGAAAATGTTGCAATGTTGCAAGAAAGATAGTACGTAAAGAAGACATCGACCCAAAATTGTGATAATTAAGACCTGGTGCTCAAAACTTGGCTAAAACATTAGTATTGAAAGGACAAAAGGCAAAATTGTTGATTTAATTTTCTTCGATTACATAACTATATCCTTAAATTAATTTTAACCTAAACTCAACTGAATTTTGCTTTTGTTTCTTTTTGTATACCTTACAAACACAATCCCAAAAGAGCCAACCAGAGAAAGAGCAAAGAAATTCTGCCTATATTCAGACACCGTGAGCATCTATCCTCATATTGATTCACCCAATTATGAATTTAGCCAAGGAAAAACATTGGGTGATGTCTCCAACCTCCCTGTTAAAACTTCAACACCCGTATCTGTCACCTAATTATGATGAAAACCATGAACTATGTTAAATGGGTGCAATCAGCTAAAATCATGAACGAGTACCAAATTTCAAATTACTAATTCACAATTAAAATAAAGAAACCACCATGGCTTTAAATCCCATTGTAATTAAAATATAGGATTGCAAAGGCTTAGTTAGAATTCAGATTATAAGTTTGAACCCACATTGTACCAAAAAAATTAAACCTACAAATGTTTACTCTCTGGTATCTTAATAGTTTGCAAAGGCTTAGTCTTGCATGTTTGTATCACATCAATATCATTAACATTATAAATAAAGATAAGAAACTAAAGAACTAGTGGTTACTGAAAACTCCAACCAAAATTTAAAATTTCGATAAGTTTCTCTAATTTATTATCACCTTTCAGCTCATCAAGACCGTGTTTTACACAGCATGACAAAATGAAGAAAATAGCTAGAATATTGTAATAGGACTCAGAAAAAAACATAAATGGACTTACCAAGAGAGTGTGCTCAAATTGAGCACTTCGTTTACCATCAGCTGTAACAGCAGTCCATCCATCAGGCCACATACGATCACGCCAGACACCTATTTGAAAATAATATTAGAAGTGTTGCATTTATCAATCAGATATCTATTTAAGCGATTTTAGGATGTGTAAGCATACCAGCATTGATCATTGGTTCAATTGTAAAGGTTTGTCCAGCCTTCATCACACCAACTGCTTTATTTCCTGTTAAGTGGTTAAGGTGTATACATTCTACATTTTCTCTTTCTAGCTTTGTTCTTTTTTGGAAGGGATAGAAAAGCTGGAGATTCACATTGGATGTTTCTAACAAGTAATGTTATGTAGATGATTGTCAATAGAAAGTGAATGTCTAACATCTATAGAACAATTTCTAGGTTTACAAGCCGTTTTATATGCCTAAGAAAACCATTGGTCACTTTATATTAAAATAAATATGCATACTGTGCTGAATGATAAGATCAAACATCAGAGGATGCAAAAGGTAATTTCCAAAAAATGCATTTCAATACCCTGCAGTGCTTAAAATCTAAGGAAGGATACTAGCATAATGAGGAATGTTTGGTGCACAGTGGAAGAGCTCTCCAATTCCATGACCACAGTATGATTTTACCTAAGGGGCCATGAGCAAAATATTAATAACAGAAGATAAGAATTTACTATAGTGAACTAATAACAATAAATAGATTCAGAAAATAAAGCACCAAAAAGTAAAACATTACCACTGAGAAGCCAGACATTGAAGCATGGCGATTAATAACTTCCCCAATTTCACGGAATCTTATCCCAGGTTTAACTAAATTAAGCCAAAAAAGAAGAATCAGGATCCCATAGTTTAAATTACTAAAATATTATATATACACATTTTAATTCTACAAGTATTTCAAACCAAAAAAACACTATAACCCGAATGCAAAATGCATACTTGTATGATCATCCGTAAACATCAATTATTAATACTTTCCAATACATACTTTTCTACAACATACCGAGTAGTTCATATGATATGATCCACCACTTACTCCACATGTTATGATGTCCTAATTTAATATTTTAATGATAGGATGCTTTATTACATTAAAAATTGGGATTTAAGAGAACGACCAAATCAACAGTTTTAAGACCAAATATGTAGTTTTATTTATGAATAATAAAATTTAAGTTACACATCAGACATAAGACAAACAAGAAATCCATGTATGTTTCAAAAATTGAATTATATCTGAAACTTAAACAAGAGACAGAAACTTTAGAATTGATATCAAATGGATATATACCAATGGATATTGCCTTCTCCAAGCATTCATAAGTGCATTTTACTAGTTGGCGAGACTCTTCATCCACATTTCCTACAAAGTATGTTTCATTGAGATCACCTGCATAACAATAAATAAAATTGTTCAATAATCGATTTATGAACTTCAAGGGAAGCTTGTGAAACATATATATGCTAAGCAACTTACCGTGAACACCTTTATAGTACACAGTGACATCAACATTTACAATGTCACCATCCTCAAGCTTCCTGCACAATTACTATATTATAAAGAGAATCTCTAAAGTTTAATCTTATCATGCCTCAGTCAGTGGCCCTTACACTGATCAAGTGTCAAGTACCAAAACGAAGCACCAATCAGGAAAGTTGGTTTACAATAATTACAGCCGCATGTAAAACTGAATACTGGCAACAAAGGAAAACCATAGTATAGATAGATTAGAAAGGCAACAGAACACTCTACCTCGCATCAGGAATTCCATGGCATATTATTTCATTAACTGACCTGTTAGATAGTGCAAATTTCACTCTTAAAACATACCTAGACAATATGAGAAAAATATGACATTACAGAAGAAAAGTACCTACGTGCAGCAAGATTTAGGAAAGAAATGGTAATTGAGAGGCGATGGATATCCTCCTGCAAAGGTAAAAAGTAAAAAAGAAAATATCATCACCAATCACCATCTGTAATGAACAAAACACAATGACGTCAAGAAACTCAAGGAACCATTTGGAAACAGAATTACAACTAGGTTCGGAAGCCTACTCTCAGTGTAATGTTCATCACTTTTCCAGGACTATGAATTTCTGGTAACCAGAGGTATCGGGCACCTATTTTCTATGAAAGTGAATATCTTTTTACTATAAAAGATTATTGTACTGAACACTATAACAAAAAGGGGGAAAGGGGCAAGAAGCAATTCTGCCAAAGTTTTACACAGCATTAAAGAGATATCTCTCTGCATTCTACTGTAAATGATTATATCCCTAAATAACAGAAAATACAAACTCAACACTAACCAGCTAGAGTAATGCCAACATTATCTATACGAGAAAATAAAATGAACATACATAAGGGAAATCTGAAATTATAAAAATTAGAAGACCTGACACATATAATTTAGGTATTGCAATATTCCTATGTGTATAGATGTTTTAAAAAAGAAAACGCAAAAGAAATTACAAATAGATACTATGAGTATTTGATTTGTCAGTGCAGTGTTTGACATGGATATGTCAAATGTGGGTATGCCACACAGAAGACTGTTAATTTGAAGTATCTTAGCTTCATTCATTGATCGATAAACTTACTAAGACTAAATAACTAAAGCTGGTAAAAATTTTGAAGTGTGTTAAAAAAAATCTAGTTAAAATTAGCACCTGCAGCAATAGTTGCTTCATGAACAACTCTATCAATCTCATCAGTCGTCACACCAGGCTTAATAATACGAGCAGCTGCATCCAACACCTCCCTCGCAATCTACAAAGTACAAATCAATTCACCGTAATGCGACCCTAAAGTTTATACTCACACAATAGAAAATAAACAACTATTTAAAAGATCTTCCATCACCAAAGTTTCCTCACATTAAACAGCTCAATTTGTTATTCAATTCAAAACGTGATTTTTTAAGTATTTTTAATATTTTCTAACATTTTCTAACAAATATAAAAAAAAATCAGAAAAAAGTCATCCTACTATCCAGTATCCTGCTATCCCATTTTAAGATATGAGAGTCTGCTGTTCTGCACCACTATCTGTGATTTATAGCTATGATAGAGATGGCAGACGGGTAAAAATATCTTCCTTTTAGAGAATATACAGAGGCAAAGAGTAGCAAGGAACTTACCCGACAAGTTTCCCTCATTCTCTCAATTTGATCTGGAGTTTTAACCTACATATTAATACAAGTTAGAATGTAAAATAAAAATAATAAAAAAATGTCCAATTTGATCTTTCATTTCATAATAAATCATCTACTCGTGTATTGCAAAACTATTCACCTCAACAGTATGCTGCAGAGCACTATTGGGCTCGATTTTGGGGATTCCCTAGAACCAATAGAAATAAAAACGATTCAGAACCAATGGACCCTCCTCTAAGTAATCAAAAGATAACTTCCAACAGTATTTAAATAAATAAGTTAAACCGGATAACTTACATCATCAGCCCAATCAGGTTTATCAATTTGACCTGGGACAATCCGTTTACTAGAAATGGGATATGGCCGCAGTGATCTTGCAAGAGCAAAAGTTAAATTTTGGTTACAACAAAATAAACAAGTTAACATTAAGCTCAAAAAAGAAGAATTAATGAAAAGAAGAACAATGAACAATCAAAAAAGGCCTCTGAAATGAAAAACCAGGAAATATCATTACTGATAATTAACACAAGATCTTGTATTGATTAAATTGTGGGGATTTGAAAGGTTTGAGTATGAAGATATTCAAAGCCCTACCCAGTCCAATCGAAGTAAGGAAGCTTTGGCGTTCGAGCCTGCCCTCTCTTCATACAATATAGCCAACCTTCACCAACTGAGCCTGAATTTTGTGTGTCAGGTGAGGATAGTTTTGCCTTAAGATGCACTGATTTGTGCGAGCTCCATGAAGACTTGAAACATTCCTGAGAGCTGTCAAAAGATATCAAAACTGGCTCAAGTATAAAGAATATAAAGACTGAGAAATAAATTTCAGCAATAGTAAGTATTTAGTAATTCACTGATCTCTCATTAGCAAACATGCTCAACCCCAATTTCTACATGGTTCCATTTGGAGCAACAATGGAATCCCTTTCCCTAAATCTCCAAAGCTTGATAACTAAATCAATCTTCTATGGATATTAAATCAGATCAAACACAACTTTTTATATTTACACCGGTACAAACACACTACCCATCATGACAACATAAAAACAAAGGATTTCGAAATGCAAATATAACAGGTAAAGTAGGGAGAGTCACAAACCAGAAGGCAGAACCTTCACGAGGAAGCTTCAATTCCATGCATTTTGGGCACCTGAGGAAAAAATGAAAAAAAAAAGTAAATTAAAAATATCCCCTTTCACGTTTTATCTATCATCATCGTACCAAACCATAATCACTCAATGGCAACATCACCTTAAACAACCAAAAGATTTTTTTTTTCTCACCACTCAATTGATCAAAGTCACCAGCATATCAATGCAACACTATTGAGTGAAGGAAAAAATAAAAAATTACAAGCCTCCCGCCGCAGCAAGAAAAACAACTTGTGCTAAAACCAAAAAACCCTCTTTTAATCAAAGCCAAAAGCTAACACCTTGTCACATATCAATTACAAAAACATACAATCCAAAACAAAAATAAATTAGAGAAAAAGTGTGGCCACAGTAATTGTTACTAGTGAGCAGCAATAGACCAGAGAGAGATAAAGAGATATAAAAATAGAGAAGAAAGAGTACTGAAGATTGGCGGGTTTTCCACAGTTAGCGCAAGAGAGGGTGTTTTCCGGCACATCAGATTCACCAGCCATCGATTGCAAATAGCTGAAAGTTAGGGTTGCTGAGGAAGGAACAGAAAGTAGAACAATCTACCGAAGAAAGAGGAAAACATTTTATAACTTCGTGTTGGTCAAGCAAAAGTCTGTCTTCCAATTTGGGCCTGGCCCGTTCTGTTTTGCTACTACACGTATTTGAGAATTTCTTTCTGCATCCCCATATTTTCTTCCTGCACCTCCATATTTTTTTAAATTCTAGTTACACCCTTGTAATTATAGTTCTGGATTATGCAATCTGTAGATCTTTCGGATTATACAATCCGTAATATAACTGTGTTAGGGATTGTATAATCCGAAAATGTATAATATAATTTTGCATTAGGAATTATACAATCTAGAATGCATATAGATTGTGGAATCTAAAACTTATATTTTACGTTTTTCATTGTAGATTCTCATCTTTTTCCTTACACTTCATGTTGTGATTTTTTTATTTGTTTTAATTGAAACTTATTGAGGGTGGAGATGGAGAAAAAATATGAGATGGAAGTGGTGGTGAATATCAAGATGAAAATTAAGGTCGGAGAAGATGGGGTGAAGCTAGAGGTGGAAAAAGAAGATAAGGTGGAGCTAGAAGAAAGTATGGAGGTGTTGTGGGGAGGAGGAGAGAAGAAAAGGACAAACTTGACTTTTTATCTTACTTATGAGGTATAGTCAAAAAATATGGGGGTGCAGCAAGAAATTTCCTGTGTATTGACCTTCCGCTATTTCTTCATGCACTTCCCTTGTTTCTTCTTGCACCCCCTATAAAACCCATAGTCCTAAATTATCTTATATTAAAAAGGTTAAAATTACCTTATACCACTCTTTCAAAATATTAAATATATTTTTAGTTCTTACAGTGTGAGATTGATTTTTGTTTTTGTTTTAGTGATGGGTTTGATCTTTAAATTATAAAAACGAATGGACATAGTTCATGTTACTTAAAGGTGTTAAAAATTTGTTGATGTTGCAAACGATACTCCATGCTGACATTTCTACTATTGATATGTGTATTTTCTAATACATTTTTCATCTTCTTCTTAATCTTCCTCATCTTCTTTGTTGAAAGGGGGAGTTGTAGATCTCCTAAGTCTTTGATTTTTTTTATAATGTTAATCTACTAACTAAGTCTAGATAAGTAAATTGAGTTTAGATAATGTTTTAAGCCAAGCAAAATGTCTTAAAGTAAAATTAAGCATAGCATAATCAATTAAGACTAGATTTGGCGCAAAAAAGATTAATTTCAATATACATATTTGTCATTGAGTTGTATTAATTGATTAGCTCCGTACTCTAATCCATTAAAAACAAAACACATTTACAAGTTTTTGAAAGTTGAAGAACATTAATTGATTAAGTTATTTTCATAATTGATTAATATCATTAGTGAACAGAATTGCAAACCAGCTTCATTCACGTTTCAAAAACATGTCTTTAAAATTTAAGCACTAGATTACTAAGATAGAAGAGTTCTTGCGTTTTGGCAATGGGGTTATCTTGTAACAACTACTTTTCACGTGTACTCATTTATTTTATTTTCTGCATTTCCAAATTCCCTATTTTGTTATCACTATGTTGGTGATAGTATTTATGGAATTGTGTATAACATGGTCTTGATAAGTTATCAAGTTCTTGATATTTTAGAATTTTGAATTCTTAAGGTGCAATTATAATCTTGGGAACTTTTTCTTATAATGGAAATCTTCTAACTAACAGCTAAGGTTGCTTATAAAAAAAACTTAATGTAAATTTGTTAGAATCAATCCAGTATATATGTGGATGTTTTCTTTTAACTATCTCTTTCCCATATATCTTGTAATTTACAAAAATCCCATTTCAGAGCATCAACAAAGAACTTTGTTAATTGATTCAAGAATTGGTAAAACCTTTTTCAAATATTAAAAAGAATAATTTTTAAAGAAAACCAATATTAAATATCAAATAATTGTTAAAGACTAAAAAATATTAATGTTAATAATATTTTTGCAGTTGATATTTATTAATGTTATTTTTTGGCAAAAGTTCTTCAAAAAAATTTCATTAAAAAATTGCAATATTTTTTAATTTATGTTAAACAATATTATTTTCAAGTTATAAAATACTACATTAATCTAGATCCAAGTAAAATTGTGTTGGATCAAGTTTATATTTGAAGTAAAATTAGATTTTATTTGAAGTGAGTCCATTCACTAAAAAAAAGTTCACGATGATCCACATACTTTTACAATTCTATTTGCCGATCCTAACATCTGAACTAGAGATACTGTATAAAATCATTTAACTACAATGTTTATGAGATAAGAAAAGAAACAACGAACACAACAAGCATAAGTCAAAATTGTTACAATTGATCTTTTCTTAAATTGCACAAAAATGTCATTGATCACACTTTTCACCTCAACTCAATTAAATTTTGCTTATGTTTTATTTACTTTTATCTTTTTCATAACTTACAAACATGATACCCAAAAAAGGAAACCACAGAAACAGCAAATAAATGCTGCCCAGTTAATTTATGGTAATTTTAGAAAATGGCAACATCTGTCTCCATATTGATTCACCCAATTATGAATTCAGCCAAGGAAAAACATTGGGTGATGTCTGTAATCTCCCTGTTAAAACTTCAACACCAGTATCTGTCACCTGATTATGATGAAAAATATGAACCATGTTAAATAGGCACAATCATCTAAAAATAGTCATGATCTACTAATGCACACTCAAGAGTATAAGTAAATTTCAATTCACTAAATCACTAACCAAAACAAATATAAACATAGTGGCCACAGTTTTGTAGCTCTATACAATAGACGCATGATTAAATTAGTGGTGAATGATTTGGACAATATGCATGAGATTATACGGTTAAACTTACATTATACGAAAATAACAAATTTAAACTAACATCACACCAACACACTCTACTCTCTGATATTTTTCAAAGGCTTAGTCCAAAGCATATCATGGAAGTTTCATTTGTTTCACACCAAAATTAATAGAGGTGAGGAAGTAAATAGCTAATTGTTACCGCATCTTTCTCTTGAAAAGCTCGTCCAAAATTATAACTATGATCATTTTCTCTCGTTTATTATTACTTTTCAGCACATCAAGACCGTGTTTTACTGGGGACGGATTCAGTGACTTTACTTAACTTTAGTTAATTTTCATGTATGGAATGATCAACTTCAATTTAAAAAAAATATATATATAAAAGAAACCAATTCAAAATTGAGTAAAATTAACTAAAGTTATGTTACTTTTCCGGAAAAGTCATTGAATCCTTTCTCTGTTTTACTTGGCAAGTCATTATGCAGAAAATAACCAGACTTTAATATGGAGAAAACAGGAGGACTAACCAGAAGAGTATGCTCAAATTGAGCACTTCGTTTACCATCGGCTGTAACATCAGTCCATCCATCAGGCCACATTCTATCACGCCAGACACCTATTTGAAAATAATAATGGAGCTGTCACACGTATTCATCAAAATCATATCTATAGAAGAAATTTTATAAATTATAAGTATACCAGCATTGATCATTGGTTCAATTGTAAAGGTCTGTCCAGCCTTCATCACACCAACTGCTTTATTTCCTGACAGTGGCTAAGGAGTATACATTCCACAAGTTTTCTTTCCACTTCCTAGCAATCTTTGTTCTTTATTGGTAGAGATAAAAAACAAAAAGGTGCACATTGCTTGTTGCTTGGTATTTATGGTATTTATAACAGGGTTGTCAAATAGAAAGTGAATGACTACATAGAATGATTCTCAACTGGTGACATCACGTTAGAAGAAAAGTACACACTGCAAAATCATTCTTGACAGATTGTGGAGTCCAGATTCTCTATTAGATTTTTTTGTGTTGTCCTCGACTGAGTATTAACAATACATTGATGTTGATACTTTAAAAATCTTTTTTATATATTTTAAAACATCAAAATCAGTGTCCATAGTGTATTTTGAAGTCATAACAGAGGAATAGTACAGAAAAACCCAGCAGAGAATCCAAGTTCCAGATTGTGGTATACTACTACTCAAGATGTTTCAGAAGTTGGTTCCATCCTGGAACAATGCAGGAAAGTTCTTAGACTAATTGAAACTTTAAGGTCAAGTTTTTAGGGAGAGAAGCCAATAGGGTAGCTCATGCTCTTGCTAAAGCTTCCTTAACTTATGCTAGTTCCACTATTTTTTAATACATTCCAAGTTGTACTGCTTCTTTCATTATCAATGCTATGAGTTAAGTTTGTTCCTGTAAAAAAAACTTATATACTGTGCTGAATATCATTTCCAAATATTTTTTTTACAATACCCTTCAGTGCTTAAAAGACTAAGGAAGGATACTTGCATAATGAGGAATGTTTGGTGCGCAATGGAAGAGCTCTCCAATTCCATGACCACAATATGATCTTGCCTAACGGGTCCAAGGGAAAAATAATAGGGAACAGATGATTAGCATAATAGCATCAACTATATTGAAGGAATAATGATAAACAGATTAAGAAAACTAAAGAACCAATAAGTTAAAAATTACCACTGAGAAGCCAGACATTGAAGCATGACGACTAATAACTTCACCAATCTCCCGGAATCGTACCCCAGGTTTAACTGAATTTGATTGCAGAAGAAGAATTAGGATCCGATATTTCAGTTTCTTAAAAAATATTATATACATTTTAATTATATGAAGTATTTTAAACATCGAAAACACAATATAATCCAAATGCATTCTTGTATAGTATGGTAATTTGTAGACATCAATTATCAACATTTCAATACATGTTTACAACATAATAAGTAGCTAATATGATATGATTCATGTTAGTTATTCAACATGTCCTTCTGTCCTTAATTTATATTTTTAATGTTTAAATGATTTATAACCTTAAAATATGGAAATTAAGAGATAGGACCAAATCAACAATTTAAAGACTAAATTTGTAGTTTGAGTTATGAATTCATACTGAACCTTTAAGGTACTCGTCAAACAAAAGACAAACAAGAGATCCAAGACAGAAACTTCAGAATTGAAATCATATGAATATATACCGATGGATATTGCCTTCTCCAGGCACTCATATGTGCATTTTACTAATTGGCAAGACTCTTCATTAACGTTTCCCACAAAGTATGTTTCATTGAGATCAGCTGCACAACAACCCACAAAATTAACCAGTTCTTGACTATGAACTTCAAAAGGGAAACTGTGAAGCATATATAAGCTAATCAACTTACCATGAACACCTTTATAGTACACAGAGACATCAACATTTACAATGTCACCATCCTCAAGCTTCCTGCACAATTACTATATTATAAAGAGGAGTTCTAAAGTTGCTTTAGTATTATCATGCCTCAGTGAGTCACAGATCAAGTACCCAGGCAACGAAGCATCAGTTGAGGAAGTTGGTTTATAATAATTACAGCCACAAATAAAATTGACAACTAGCAACAACGAAAAACCATAATATGAATAGACTAAAAAGGCACAGAACAGTTTACCTTGCGTCAGGAATTCCATGGCAGATTACTTCATTAACCGACCTGTTGGATAGTGCAAATTTAATTTCTTAAAATATACATAGACAATGACAAAAATATGACATTACAGAAGAAAAGTACCTACGTGCAGCAAGATTTAGGGAAGAAGTTGTAATTGAGAGGTGATGGATACCCTCCTGCAAAGGTAAAAGGTAAAAGGTAAAAAAATAAATATCATCACCAGCGACTATCTGTAATAACCAAATGACACTCACATCAAGAAACTCACGCAACCAATTGGAAACATAGTTATAAAGTTGGGAAGCGTACTTTCTAATGCTCATGGCCTTTTTAGAACTTCTCGTTTCTGGTAAGCAGAAATTAAATTTCTTTTTCTTATAAAAAATGCTTGTTGTGATTTAAACAACAAAAGTGGGAGAAAAAAAGAAAGCAATCCTTTCAAAGTTCTACATTACATGCACCAGTTTGTTGGGTTATCACGAGGAGAAAAACCGGGAAGATTCAACAGCAGTGGACTATGAGCATTCCGTATAAGAGAGACAAAAAAATCACTTTCAACCCAAAACCTTAAGACAATGAATTTATGAGTCTTCTTTTTTATATGTTACTCATTTCTATTCAATGTGAGACCAAACTCACACTTAGAATCTTAACAAAAGTAATTATAACACCAGATAACAGAGGATACATGCTCAACACTCACCAGCTGCAGTAATGCCAAACCTTCTATACAAGAACCATACAAAAATTCATAATAGAAGTTGGCCCACTATACCCAATTTTCGGGCATGACAAAACAACTTTTATTATGGATTTCTTTTATTGTTTATATAATGTACACTATATACATATAAATTCTCAAAATTTATAAAAATTACTCTAAATTAATAACATCTATAATTAATAATAAAAAGTCATAGTGTCTTAAACAGAACATAAAAGTAAACACCAACAAAAGCTAAATACCAATTCCCTAGGTTGGAATTATCAGTCATCTTCTTCTAAATCCAAGCCTTCTTCATCATTTTCACAATTTTAACATCTATAGATTTCAATTTTGGCAATTAAAAGCCCAAAACTAGCCTCCATAAAAATCCTAATGACTTTATTTTAACACATTTTTTTGGAATCAACACAAAGTGCCACTATTCAGCCATCTATTGGATCCAGTACAGCAGCCCTGTAGCCAGCAGGGACTGCTCTGCACCACTACATCACTGTGACACACTATTTAAAACCCTAATGTAAACATAATTAAATGTCACAAACTTGTATAGTAGCCATCGAGAAGTTTATATTTTGGACAAATAATAGCTTTTGAAAAAGAAAAAAATTATTTTCCCAAAAAAATCCATCCCAAACTTTTATTTATTTTAGGTATTATGATATACCTATTTGTATAAAGGTTTCGAAAATAAAATGTAAAAGATATTGTAGAATAGCTAGTAGGAATATTTGATTGTGAAGGGTTTGAAATAGACATACATAAAAAAATGGGTAAGCCACAGAGAAGGCTACTACTAAGCTGAAGTATCCGAGCCTCATTGATTGATAAACTTACTAAAACTCAATAAATAAAAAATTGGCAAGACTTGAAGTGTTGCAAAAGGAAACTCAATAAAAATTTAGCACCTGCAGCAATAGTTGCCTCATGAACAACTCTATCAATCTCATCAGTCGTCACACCAGGCTGAATAATCCTAGCAGCTGCATCCAACACCTCCCTTGCAATCTATAAAGTACAAATCAATTCACCCATAATTAGAGGCTAAAGTCTACACCAAAACAAAAATAGAAAATAAACAACTATTTAAAAGACCTTTCATCTCTGAAAGTTTTCTCAAGTTTAACAGTTTCTGAATTTGTCATCATTCAATTCAAAACTCATTATTTTCAAAATAAAAAAAAAAAAAAAAAAAAAAAAATATATATATATATATATATATATTTTTTTTTTTTGAGCATTGGTATATGCATAGTATTAGTTATTTAATGTATGTAAAAATATCAGAAAAAGCAGTCATCCTACAATCCACCATCCTGCTATCCCATTCTCTGGGCCAGCAGCTCTGCACCGTTATCCTGGATTCATAACTATGATTGAGATGGCAGAGTAGTAAAAACAACTTATATATAAGAGAATCTACAGAGACAAAGAGTAGCAAGTAGCTTACATGACAAGTTTCCCTCATTCTCTCGATTTGATCTGGAGTTTTGACCTACAGATTAGTATGAGTTAGAAAGTAGAATAAAAAGAATAAAGACAATTTTTGGACCTATTCATGTATTTTAAAATTACCCACCTCAACGGTATACTGCAGAACACTATTGGGCTCAATTTTTGGAATTCCCTAGAAGTTAAACACAGAAGAAATATAAAGAATTCAGCAACCAATGGACCCTCCCTGTATTTAAGCAAAATGAATTAAATAAGAGAAGGCACAAAGCATTAAATAGGAAGAACTCGGATAACTTACATCATCAGCCCAATCAGGTTTATCAATATGATCTGGGACAATCCGTTTACTAGAAATGGGAGATGGCCGCAGCGATCTTGCAAGAGAAAAAAATTAAATTTTGGTTTCAACAAATAAACAAGCAATTAGCAGTAAGCTTGAAAGAGAAGAATTAATGAAAAGGGGGGGAACAATGAAAATCACAAAAGGCCTCTGAGTGAAAAATTGTGAAATAGCACTACTAATAATGAACACAACATCTTGTATTAATTAAATTGTGGGGATTTGAAAGTTTAGAGTATGAAGATGTTCAAAGCCTTACCCAGTCCAATCAAAGTAAGGAAGCTTCTGTGTCCGAGCCTGCCCACTCTTCAAACAATATAACCAACCTTCACTGAGTGAGCCTGAATTTTGTGTGTCAGGTGAGGATAGTTTTGCCTTCAGATGCACTGATTTGTGCGAGCTCCATGAAGACTTGAAACATTCCTGAGAGCTGTCAAAAGGTTATCAAAATTGGCTCAAGTATGAAGGATATGAAGACTACGAGAAGTAAATTTCAGGGTGATTCGGTAACAGTGATTAACTATTGATTCACTGTTCTCTCATTAGAACCGTGGTCAACCTCAACTTCTTCTACATGACTCCATCGGAGCAACAATTTCATCCCCTACACCAAATTGACAATCCCTTATGGCGACTGAGATTTTGTGCACTGACACTATAAGAGAGAGAGAGAGACAGAGAATAATGAGGGGAAGATGGGTTGATATCAATTTCCCTACATTCTTCTCAGACTCTATTTATTGGTTGTTCCCTATCATTTTCCCTTCACCATTGTAATTGGTTACTATACCTTCTCCTACTTCATACGCTAGAAGTTTATTATAGCTCTATAACACAGATACCTATTACTTTGTATTCTTACCACTGGAAGTCATGAATTTTGAGTAAGTTTTAACATTTTTGAGAATTGATATGCATATATAAACTAAAAAAAAAAAAAATCAGAATGGCAGCTATTCCACTAATGGTATTTCAAACACTAATGGCATTTTATGGTAAACATAGAGTACTGGTAGTCTATTCCATAAAGATCATGGAGACAAACAGCATTCAGGAACCAGAATGGCCAATTTACTCTTAGGATATATTTAAAGAACTGCATTCTTGTGAAAAAAGTATCCCAAAAAACAACCTCACAACTCTCCTAAAATTACTTTCAAAAGACTAGCATTATGCACACCCTGTCTTAGTGATTATATAATTATATATCTGTCCACTGAGATTAAATTCATGTTTGGTTTAACATGTCTCCGAACAGTGGTTCCACATCAAGCCATGGCTACTATAACAGTGAATTTGGTCCCATGTTTTGGATATGGTTTCTCACGTTTACAGAAAAACTATAGCTTCCACATGATTTCTCGCTTTTCAACAGTTGTCCAAAGACGGTAAATTTGATTTGGGACGAAAATATAACAATCACAAATTAAAGACGCCGGTACAAACACACAGTCCATCATGACAACTAGAAATAAAAAAAGGTTTCAAAATGAAAAAATGCAGGCAAAGTAATAATCACAAACCAGAAGGCAGAACCTGCACGAGGAAGCTTCAATTCCATGCATTTTGGGCACCTGAAGAAAAAAAAATGGAAAAGTAAATTAAACTTATCAATAGATTGTTCCTACAACGTTATCATACCAAACCACAATCACCCAATTGCAAGACCATCATAACAAACTTGAAAAGTCAATCTTTCAGCACCCAATTGACCGAAACCACCGGCACTTAAATGCAACACATTTGGGTACTGTAAAATTGAAAACATCAAAATAACAAGTTGCCAGCAGCAGCAGCTACAATACAACTTGAGCTGAAACCATGACAACCCTATTTGATCGTACAAAACGCTTAGTCCTTACCACACATGTCAAATACAAAAAATAAAAAATAAAAACAGAAACTGGCAACCCGAAAACAAAACAAATTAAAAAAACAAAAAAAGTGGGATCATAGTTATTGTGACTTGTTGTGAGCATCTATAGGACACGGCAGAGAAGAAAGAGTACTGAAGATTGGCGGGTTTGGCACAGTTAACACAAAAGAGGTTGTTTTCGGGCACATCAGATTCACCGGCCATTGATTGCAAACAGGTGAAAGCGGAGATGACAGACGGAGGAAGAGAGAGAGAGTAGACAGTTTATGACTTCGTGTTGGTCAAGCAATGTTCGAATCTTAATCATGGAACAAAATTTTCAAAAAGCAACACCTTTCTCAAAGACATTTCAAACCTTTTGAAAATTTGATATTTTAATTACTAAACAAATGTTTCGAAAGAAAATAATAATATTTATTTGTATAATGTTTTTTCTTATATAATATTTATAGAATGATTCCTAAATTTTCTTTTTGTCATTTTCGCATCTGTAAATAAAATTCTGCTAAATATGTAATTGGAATTTCATTGTCAAGTGATAATGTTGTAATTTTCTCATTGTTAAGTCATTATGTGATAATTAGAATCTCTTTGTTAAATGATATACGATACCGACATTAGAACATACCACTCACATAATATGACATTTACAGATAAATTTTGTATTAAAATGAAAAAAAATATTATAGAAATCATACATTTAATATAAAACTATTTTACAAATTAATATTTATTATTTTTATAATATTTTAAAAATATTATGTTATTTATATCCTATAAAAAATATTTATAACTTCTTTCTATTTACACTTAATTTACATTAATTAAAAATGTTACTGTTATTCTTGAATTAAAAAAATGAAGAATTGCAATTTCTGAATCGATAAAACTTAACAAAAATGGTAAATGTTTGGTCTCAAATCATTGAAGTTTTATGATGGTAATTTTGCATTTTCTTAAGTGTATTATTCATTATGAAGGTGAAGCTCTAAGTATGATTGGAGAACTACATTTATGTATATGGTACATAAGTTATTCCATGTAAGTTCTTTCCTTTCAAAATTTCAATTGTAATTTTGTCTAAAGTTATAATGTTATAATTAAAAAAATATTCATATGTTTACATATGTACACAGTGGTTTATGATTCAAGAAAAAGCTTACACGCATTATTTCAACTATATAAGTTCTACTTAATGTTATTATTCATAAAAATTTCTTATTTTTAATCTGTACACAACTTCCTATGATTATGATTTAGGGTAATTTAAAAAGGAAAAAAAATATAATGTGTTGTTCTCCAATCATATTTAAAATTTAAAATAATCTTAAATGTCGTTTTCAATCATATCTAACAAAATTTAAATATGATTCAAGTATAATAGTTACAATAAGAATGAAATTATATTTAAGCTTGATACAGTTCATAATACATTTTAAAAGTTTTTCAATAAACTTTTAATATAAAGGTAGATAATTGTGTTTGAACATTTATCTTCTTGAATAGAAAGAGCTGTATTTAACTCTCAATTTTAATTTTTGGCCTATAGAGGTAAGTGTTACATACTTTTTTTTTTATTGCAATTTTACCTTTTAAATGTCCCAGTAAAATAACCATTTCAGCATCATTTTGAAAATATTTTTTAAAATTTTGAATTCCATAAGTTTCATGATTTTCTATAGTTCAATTTCTCTCTTTTCTTGTTTTGCTTCAATGTGGTTAGATTCATGCCTTATAAGTTGGATTAGTTCATAAATAGGAAAATTCAAGAAGGGTAAACCTTACTATGTTTTAATTATTAAGTTTTTTGTATTCCTAAAGATCTTTGGATAGAGTCCTTTAAAGGTTTACAAGACTATTTGAGACTTTTCTTGTTTTGCTAATTATCTTCCGGTGATAAAATGAAAATTTGATTCTTGAAATGAAATTGAACTATTAACAATGGTTTTTTTTTTTTTTGAATGAATATTTTGTAATATGTTGAAAAATTGATTGAAACTAAAATTGTAGGTTTATTAGAAACGTGAATATATACGAGTTGGTTGGATTATTTAAAGTCTTGCACTGTGTTCACTCGAGGGAAAGTATTTGAGAGAGAGTGAGTGGATAGATTTAAGTGGATTTAAAAGTGAATTATGTGTTATTTTTTTAAAGGGATTTAGAAGTGATAGTATTTGAGAGAGAGTGAGTGGATAGATTTAAGTGGATTTAAAAGTGAATTATGTGTTATTTTTTTAAAGGGATTTAGAAGTGATTGTGGGTAAATTTAGAACTAATTTTTGTGAAAGATTTGATTTATGTGATTTATTAAAAAATATGTTTTAATAGAAATATAGATGAAATTATCATTTTTCCTTATAATTTAATAAGTAGTATATATTGATATTTGTATTAGTAAAAAAAAACAGTGTTTAGAAATTAAGCACGTGGATCGAATCCTCTCAACTTTAACCAACCAAGAGATCTGTTTCATGATATGGGATCGAATCCCTCACTTTAGATCCAATCCTTTCAAAATGGGATTGAATCCCTCAACAAGTGAATTCCAATGGGATCGAATCCCTCACTCTAGATCTAATCCATTCAAAATGGGATTGAATCCCTCAACAAGCCAATTTCAATGGGATCGAATCCCTCAAGCCCTAGATTCGATCCATTTGAATGGGGATCGAATCTCTCATTTTCTCTCTTAACATAGATCTCTTGTGGGATTGAATCTCTTGTTTAAGCACACTCAACTCTCCACGTTCAGCTCCCTCACACCATGGATGGGTAAAATTGTCATTAAGCCGATAAATTCACTCAAATCCTGCTCCATCCCGCTAATCACCTCTATGCCTTTCTCTTAAAACCTACTAAGCGAACACAAAATTAACTTCACAATCCATCTTCGCTTTGCCACTCTACCTCAAACGAACACAACATTAATGAGATTGAAATTGTGAAGAAGTTATTGGGTTGTTGATGGTCAAATGAAGTAACATGGTTATTTTGAGTATAATAAGTGCTCATACTATATATATATATATATATATATATATATATATATATGATTGTACTACAACATATATAGGACGATTAGAATTTGAATTTTATGTTGATTTGGATAAAATTGTTATGATTAATTGAACAAGAAGTGGTGAGTTCAGAATTTGAACAAGTGAGGGTTAATAACTCTCCCATATTTAGTGAAGAAAGTTGCTAAGCAACAAATGTATGCTTAAATTTCATGTTTAAAATTGAAAAGATTGAATATTTTTTCTAAGTTTGAGTGCTATGCATGGAATTGTATCCCATTTCATTACATGTCTTATTTGATGGATTGAATAATGATTTAAATGGTTGAAATATGACAAATGCTTAGAATATATACTAATTGAATTCATAAATTCAACATCGAAAAGAAAATATCTTGTCTCAATTAAAAGTTGAGATAGTTTTTACATTACTCTTCATAAGATTTTGTAAAAAAAAAAAAAAACTACCCTCACGTGTGAGGTTCACGTACTAAAATAGTTTGAAATAAGTTAGTATTATTTTTTATAAGTAATTTGAAATGAGTTAGTGTTAATTTTTTGAGATATAATTAATAAGTACCCGAATATTATACAAAATACAAATACAATTAATTATTTCAATATTATACAAGATACAAAATACAAAATACAAATAATAATTTCATAGTATATTTGCTAAATATAGTATGTTGTTAGGCTGATCAACTTCTCACAATAAGAATTCAAAAGTTAGAGTTGGAATATTAGCATCTGTTTTATCTTCACTAGTGCACATTTTGCTTTTTACCTCGCATTATATGTCTCGGTTGGCTAAGAACTGAAGCATATAATGGCGTGGTGGCATTTTTGTAATTTCAGGCAACTTTTATGTCCTAATTCAGCTAAAACTCAAAGTAAACGAGGGTTATAGGCTTCGGTTCACCCAAAATCGGTGCCAAAAGCAATTATATGCTTCGATTCTAGAGACCCAAAGCCAAAAACGGGGCTCCATTTTTCAAAAATGCCACTAGCGGTTAGGTGTTTTGCCTCGGGTGGCAGCTAACCAATGCCAAAGAGCCTTATATGCTTCGGTTTTTAATTGAACCGAGGCCATAGGGTTTATTTAGGGCTCAATTTCGCGAACCCCCTTTCTCTTCTTCTTCGCCGCACCTTTGTCTTTCTCTCTTCTCTCTCCGCTGCGACCACGCCACCACACCATGGAAGAAGCTAGTTGTTCGTCTCTAGTGAGGGTGTTGAGCGTTGGTTGCAAAGGCAGATCTGGTTCATCTTCTTTGTCGGAGGTGCGACAATGACGTTTTGCGTTGCTTGCGCGACGTCTTCTCGGATGGGGTGTTGCATTTTCCAGCAAGGTGTAGGCGCAATGGTTTTTCCTGTGTTGGCGTGGTTTGCAACTCCATTGACGGGCACGAGTAGCAGTGGAGGTGTGCTCTGGCGGTTGCTCACGGTGTTTGAGCGGTTCTGGTTGAGCTCGATCTGCTAGAGCTCGATCTGTAGTACGAGGTGGCTACGAGATCTTCGATGGGGTTTGAAAGTTTCGCGCTGGGCTATTTTCATCGTCGGTGGTTTTGAAAAGTTCGCTCGATGGTTTTTGCTTTGTGGGTTGCAACATGGTGGCGGTCAGTGTTGGAAGGTGGAGTTGAGTTGATGGGCAGTGGTGTTCATCGGTGGATGTGCAGAGAAGATGAAGATGACGAAATAATCTGTGAAATTTTTATTTAAAAAAAATTATTCTTAACCTCTATGGCTCCGGTTCATTTACGATTGAGGCATAAAAGCGCCTCTATGGCTTCGGGTGATAACCGAGGTCAAAAGACACCCCTTTTGACATCGGCCCAATATGCCTCGGTTCTAAAACTGAGACAAAATGACAAAAATAACCGGGGCAAAAAGCTTTTATTGTACTGGTGTTTGCACGCTATTAGAGTCCAACAAAACAACGAACGAGATACAAAATAAAATACCAAGCTTAGTGTAGGATGTGCGACTTTAGATAATCACCCTTAGTGTCCCTTGAGGGACGCTAGTTGCTCAATATTAAGAGAAAAACATATTACAAAAAATAAATTCAGAACAACAGCCAGAGAACACAATTATATTTTAAACAAGCATCATTTAAGGGACGCTTTTACCTTATTTTTAAAAAAGAATGGAAAAAGCTAGATTAAGATGCAATCAATAACGTCATTTAGTCGACACAAGTTAATAAAAAAAAATTGCGGAGATGGCTTGGTATGAGTTAAAAAAAATTATTTTATAGAGAATAAAGTGGGTTGACCGACGCTTTTACCTTATTTTTAAAAAATAATGAAAAAATCAGATTAAGATAGTAGGGAAAGTTAGGGGACACAATCAATAGCGTCAATTAGACGACACAAGTTAATAAAAATAAAAAATAAAATTACTTTTACGGAGATGACTTGGCCTAAGTTAAAAAAATATATTATTTTATAGAGGATAGAGTGGGTTGGCTAACACTTAAAGAAGTAGATGGAAAGTTGGTAGAAATTTTAACTTTACCAATTGTCTCTTTTTAACTTTACTAATTTTAACTCCATTTTCATTTTCAATCTCGCATGCTTAATGTGTCTTTTTCTCTATTTTCATTTTGTTTCATCTCCATTTTCATTGTCAATCCTCCCCTCACAGAGTTTCAATCTAAGAGTCTCCCTTCTATTTCACGCTCAACCCAAAACTCACTTCGACCCTCGTGAGCTACCCAAGTATCAAAGTGAATTATAGTTACTGAAGAGCAGTGGTTTCAACTCTGAAGACGTGGTGGAGCTGTCGATTATTGGGCCCTAAAGACGTTGTGGGTTCATGTTCGTGCTCTCTTCGGTCTTGGAGGAGGTGACTAATGGACATTGAAAGGTAGACAATGGCTACGATATTTTCTCGCGTTCTCTGTAAATTGAGCTATTGAGTTCCAATCCCTCATATTTGAATAGATTTATCATTTGAAGAAATTGGTTTTCCAATTGATTGAACAACTGTTTGGGAGTTATTTGGCAGTTATTTTCCCAACTGAAGACCCTGTTTGGAAGCTTTTTTTATCTACCCAAGTGAAGGCGTGGTGTGGGAAGCCAACTGAAAAAAAGGGGTTGTTATAGTGTCGAAGTGGTGGCCCTGCAGTGTTGGAGTGGTGGTGGTGGTGGTGTAGACCACAAGGGTGAGGGAGTTGGTCCCTTTTTGTGGCATTGCAATGTTCTGTGATTTAACTTAGGTAACTTCACGAACCCCATATATGGTCTCTTTTTGTGGCATTGCAGTGTTCTGTGATTTAACTTAGGTAACTTCACAAACCCCATATATATATATATTCATATGATTGTTGATCATGTAAGATGTTTATTGATTGATGTTAATGTATATGTGAATGGTTTATTGATCATATATGTTTCATTATATCACCATTTCCCTAAATTGTTATTGTTCAATGCATCTATATGCATGTCAAAAATCACATTTGAATGACTGAGAAAAAGCAACACTAATTTAGCAAATAACCATTGTCCCATTTCATATAAATCCTTAAACTTTAAAATGACTATGTTAGGTCCTTTAATAAGATATTCCATTGGCTCCATTCAGAAACATTCTTTTACCTCAATTCTAATTCTATTTTTAATAGATCCGTGAGGCACCACTTCAACTCTTAGATATATGTAATTTATTGGTTATTCTATTAATAATTGTTTTGCCACATTTGGATATATGAAGCATGTTTGAATGTTTGAAGTATGTTCGCTACATGAGATACTTAAAAAATTAACGATGTACTCATACAATTCTTAGTAGTACAATGAATCTATTTTATTTTACCGGTATTTGGCAAAGCCATAAGTTGTTGGTAATTTGATTTTTGAATGGGGCATTCTGCGAACTCATGTGTAGAATGGCTATGAATATATGTAGGAATGGTTATTGCTTAGTACTCTCATTTTCTAGAATTAATTTGATTTACTTTAGTTTGAAGAACACTTAATTTGATTCTAGAACACTTAGTGCAGGAATGGTTATTAAAGTCATGGTAATTTGATTTGTGAATGGGGACATTCTACAAATTCATGTGCAAAAAGGCTATGAATATTGGCTTTTACTCAACCTTTTGCGAATGGGGCATTTTGCGAATGCATGTGCCAACATTCATGATAATGTGTCATACTTTACTCAACCTTCAACATTATCCCGCACAATTCTTTCTACACAAGAATAGTTGCCAGAGGCAGAGAGACTTCGTGAAGAAGTAAGACAAGCCACCCAGAGAGCTACTACAATTGATGAGAAAGTTGTTGCAACATTTGAGGGCTTGGTTGAAACAAATAAGAAATGTGTTATGATGGAAGAAGAAATGAAGTTGATGAAGCGACAACTAGCCTTAATGTTGGAAAGGCATACGATAGGCACTTCAATGGGTACCAGTCACATGCATCCACGTTATGATCCCTTATTGGATGATTAACCATCCCTTGAACATGGACTTGGTGAGGTAAATCATATTATAACTTTGTCCTAGTTAAATTTCAATATTTTATGTATATTAGAACTTTGTTAAAGTTAATTTTTTTTATAGCCTTTTCTACAACTTTTGTTGCTTAATTATAGGGTGTACATTGTTTGCACGTTTTATATATTTATGTCTTACATATTGATTTTTCATTTCACAGGTACTATTTCAATGGACTTTTTGTAGTGTTGAGTGAGCATGACTTCAAGTTCCTCAACTTCATTTTCCAATTTTAGCTAGTAGGCTTATTTGTATGGTGATAATTGTAAACAAATTATGATTTGAACTTTGTACACTTTGGTGCATTATCCATTTATAAACCTATGTTTATTGTAATTTGATATCTATGACTCAATGAAGGATGAATGTAGTTTAATTAACTATTGATTCTAATTGGAATGACTTTTGGATGGATAAAATTTGAGATCATGCTTGCAGGTAAATTTTGGATTGGGAACAAAACAAATTGAACTGGTCATGGGTGATTGTTGTAGCATCGTCCAATCCTCGCTATTTGCGTCAGCCAACCTACACACGTTTAGTAATTTACACTTTTAAGTGTCGTTTAGTCCACGTATTTAACAAACATTTTAAATTATTAGTTGCTAATAGCGTCATCTAGCCCACACATCATTTAATATAAAGTGTCGGTTAGGCCACACATTAAACGAGCATTTTAAATTATTATTTGCTATTATCGTCGTATGGACCACACTAGTTTTAGTATGTTGCGCCCCTTGGCCAACGCTAAAGCTTTATACTTTAAATTTTTTATTAATTTAACTATACCTATTTGTGTCACCAAGACGACGTTACTACACTGCAATTTGCTTGTGTTGGAATACACATCTGAATTAGCCTCCATGGTTTTTTCGTGGTTAGCTTTCTAATGTTGGACCGACAATAGATATACATTTGTGTCAGCTTTGGACTACACTATTTGCCTGAATTTTTGTAGTGTCTACAACTAAAATGCTAACATGGTTGTCACTCAAGATTAACTATTTTAGTTCAATTATAATTATTTGATTCTTTTTCTTCCTCAATTATTTATATTTGTGTTGGTATATATTTATAGTATAATAAACAAATCGACTTATATAAGTGTAATTACTATATTATGCAATGAATAGTAACCATTGTTTGTACTGGTATTGTTACATGTGATTAAAAATAAGTAATAATTAATTAATTGAAAGTACTTTTTCAAGTTTATCTTTTTATATACTAATTGAAATGATTTTTTTTTGTTCACACGTAATCCCACAACAATACACGAGAATTCAATAGAATATGTAAGACATTTTTGTGTCTACATAGTAAAAATGTACAATAATTTGATTCAATCTAATAATCATTAGATGTAAAATGTACTTTGTAAATTATTTAAAATATTTTACCTATTATAAAATTGTTGTCTGTTATGTTTTGATTTATTATGTTTTGATTTGTGGTTGTATTTGGTGTGTTTTCTATGTTTTCTGTCCAAATTTGTTATTTTATAAGTTGAAACCAAAACAAAAATATATTTAAAAGAAATTAGTAATAGCTTTCGATTATAACACAAATCAAAAGTATACGGTAAAAATATAGGTTCAAATATTACCAAAATCGAAGTATAAAGCTACAATGGGTTTTGACTATATGATTTTTTTTTAATTTTAAATATTTTTGAATTATTTTGTACAACGATCGAAATCTATTTCCTTACTTTTTGATTCTAAATATTTTTGAATTATTTTGTTCTATAGTCAAATAAATTTCACTCGATTCCAGTTATTTAGAGAATCGAAATACATAGTCTTAATAATAGATTTGGTTATATGAAGAACCAGAACCTGTCTTACTTTGTCTTACTTTAGTTATATGAAAAACCAAAATCTGGTTTAATAGACTTTAATTATATACGAAGTACCAAACCTGTTTTAATAGACTTTAATTATACGAATAACTATAAAACCTATTAAAGTATCGACTTCAATTATCTCACAAAACGGATGCCTTACCTTATTCTCTGGTTTGAAATATTTTGGTTTTCAATTGACTTAACAACTAGAAACTAGAGCCTATATTCCAACCTTAAACCATCGAAAAATCCGAAAATACTTATGAATTAAGTTAATAATTCATATTAACTTTTAAAAATCAATCCTAACTTTTATAAATAAGTTCATAAACTCATTCTTTTTATTATTACAAATATTGATACATATTTTAGAGGTTTTTTTTTTCATTGTAGGCAAATGGCTTTGGTTTATTACTGATATAGGGAAGTTTTTTAAAAATTACAGAACTAGGCAAAACGTGTTGGGGGTGCACATTTTCATATGAAGAAATCGTGTAGCCTCCATACGTTTTTGTGGTCAACGTGGTCAGAGGGCAAAATCGTGTGGGAGGTGAACGTTTTTGGTGCCGTAATCGATTACCGTATGTTGTAATTGATTACTGCATGTTGTAATCGTGCAGGGGGTTAACGTTTTTTAAGTCGTAATCGATTACCGTAGTGTGTAATCGATTACTGAATGTGTTGCAGTTTTCTGGGTATTGTGTAATTGATTACGCACGAAGTGTAATCGATTACATGCGTAATTTTTTGAAAAAAAACATTAACAAACATTTCACTGGATAGGAAAACAATAATGTATAATATAGTTGAATATGAAAGTAAAAAACAATGATATTAGTGGAAAAAAAAAGATTACAATCAATTAAAGTACTAAGATAATAATATCAATGTCAAAGTGCAGTAAAGAAATACAAAGTTTTTGAATGAAAATAAACATGAAAATGCATCTAAGATGGAGGAAATTGGCGCCGCACATAAGCCATGTCTTCCTCAAGTTGTCCAACCCGAGCATCTATATTGTCAAATCTTGAACCAACAAAAGCCCAGAGATCGTGGATTTCATGGATAATATCATTAAGCATAGCAGCAGATGCATCCTAGGTAGGCTGAGGCGGTGGAGATGGTGTGCGGTCATCATGAATAGGTGCATCCTGCATATCACGTTTATGAATCTATTCACCATTTTGGTTTTTTACAAAACCAAAGGAATGAATCACTTCAACACCAATTGGACCTGTTCTCCAATTAATCTCCTCAAATGGTTCATCATCTAGAGGAACATTAAACTTAATAAAAATGTCAGTAATATGATTAGCATATGGTAAAGGGGCATGGTCTCTTAATGCCTTTTTCATCAGATATCTAATCAGATGACCCCAGTTAAGCTGCCTTCCGATCAGCATTGCCCACATTAAGATAATGTCTTCTTCAGTAGCTTGGGCAAGGTTAGTTGATCGGGGCACCAGGCATCAACATAAGATGTAGTGCAGGATACGTGTTTCCACTCTCATTTGCCCTGCCAGTATTCTTCCTCCAATATTTACATTGTCACGACAAATCATCATTTTTGCATTGTGACTTGAATAATCATCTCTTCATTCCTGAACTATGTTTCCCTCAAAATAGACCCCTTGAGTGCCCAATTGAGTGATACGATAAAACATATCTACATCCATCCTAATTTTCACATGCTTAACTTCACTAAGAATAACCCCTTCCTCAGCAATTTGTAAGTTGGAATAAAATACCCTAACTAATTCTGGATAATAACGTTGACGATTAGTCAAAAAAGGTAATAATCCCAAGTTGTGGAGTATATCATAGCACTCAAAGTTTTGCTCAGCAATAAAATCATCAGGATATCTGGGTTCAAGAATATCTCTGGCAGAAAATTTTGAAGTATACCTCTCGTATTGTGCTACGGAAGAGAACAGTCTCTGTGGTTGTGAAGGTGCGATTATTTCTTCAGGTTCGTTGACGGCGGGACCACGGCGGCGGCGAGCACCGACTTGAGTCTTGCGTTTCCTTGACGATTCTGCCATTTTAGGGTGTTTTTGAAGATTTGAATCGGTGGGTTTTGTAGAGAATTGAAAATGAGAAAGATTGCAACAAACGGGAGGTGATTTGGTGAAGATATGAAGGCAAAACGATGAAATCACGGAGGAGAGAATGGAGGCGCGAGTGGAGTTTTTAGGATGCAGCGGCGGAGAGAGAAAATGTTGTTTTTATAGTGGAAGACGAGTCGTAATCGATTACAAGGTTTGTGTAATCGATTACGACGTTAAAAATAACATTCCAGGGGTTCCTGATAGTTGTGTAATCGATTACAGGGTTTCGGTAATCGATTACGAAGGAAAAAAATAAGTTCCAATGGGTCGTGGTAGAGTTGTAATCGATTACAGAGTTTATGTAATCGATTACCAATCTAGAAAAAATTTTGGCAAATTCTCCTGTTAATCGATTACGAGGAGGGTCGTAATTGATTACGAAGGTATTATTTGTGTTCCAGGTTGTCGTGTTACTTGAGTAATCGATTACAGGCTTTGGTAATCGATTACATTGTACAAATTTGGGGTTGTGTAATCGATTACGCTGGTATCAGATGTCCAAATTTTGGTAATGATAATCGATTACACTTTCATGGTAATCGATTACCACACACATTGTTGGAAAAAATTAATTGTGGTGATGGATTACAGCATAACAATTTTTTTTTTAGCCTTTGTACTCCATTGATAAGAAACTTTAACATATTCCATTAATTAAAGAAAAATAAAATGATAAATAA
>Ga0209589_1001717_pt1 | contig 36765 bp, 17 predicted proteins | sample CowpeawhiteBW_FD_187525 | JGI IMG/M metagenome (GOLD analysis project Ga0209589, IMG submission 187525) | Root nodule microbial communities of legume samples collected from California USA - Cow pea white BW (SPAdes) (version 2) | ecosystem: Host-associated > Plants > Roots > Nodule | place: USA...
ACGGAGTTAACGGAAAGGAGTTGATTGAAAAAGTATAACGAAAAGTAGGACCAAATTGAAAACAATTTAAAAAGTAGGACCAAAGTGAAAAAAGTCGACCAAAACTAGGACCAAATGACTATTTAAGTCAAAAATTTAATAAAGACTCCTTAAAAATTTTCAAATTTATCAGGAATCCAAAACATAATTAAACCTAAATAAATAATTTATATTGTAGTGTAAAAATGCCTTTTATAGTAGTTTTTCTATTATTTGTATATTATTAAAATAATTAATTAATTAATTTTATTCTTTTGTCTTGAAAAACTAACTATATCTCTTTTATTTCCTAATAAAGTACTTTATCTCTTTTCAATATAAGTCTGTTTGGGTAAATTATAAAGTAAATTCTATTCTGAGATCGAAATCAAAATTGTAGTTTAAAATTAGTTTATAACCTTAATTAAAAATAAAATTTTATAGAAACTCATACGAAAATATAGATTAATTTTAGTTTATAAAAGAAATATTTAGTTTTTTATTATTTTCCCTTAAAAGTGTTTTAAAGAAAATCCATTCAAACTATGCCTCCATTTACTTCAAATGTATTTGGATTGAGTAATGAAAAGTAGAAAAAGTAACAAAATAAAATAAAGTAAAAATTGAAGTTGTTTAAATTATAAAAGGTCGAATTAAATATTTTATTACAACATTAATTTTTTATTAACATATTATTATTCTTATTCATTACATTTAAAAATAATCAGAATTAAAAAATTCTGACATAAAATAAATTATCTTCAATATAATTAAATATATACCTATTTTGCATGTCAAACTGCATATTAGATTATATCATAACATAATTAATTATGTAAATTTGGATATTGTTCTCCGCCAATACTGGAATGCCAAAGCAGATCAAAGACTTAATTCAGCAAAAAATACTGACAGCGACTTTGATATCCATGCTAGAATCATAGGGGTTTTTCATCAATTTGGTGTTATTTCTTTTTTCTTTCCGTTTACCAAAATACAATAAGTTTTTAAAAATTTACAAGTACAACTTTTCTTTTAATGAAAAAAAGTCGTCACATAATGTATAATTTATCTTTCTTTTTTTTTTAAAAAAAAATCATATATGAATATGCAACTTTTCTTTTCCAATTTTAAATAAAGAATTCATTATTTCAATAAACAAAAAGCTTTACTAAGTGTTTGTGTTTGTCATTCTAACCACAACATGGGAGTCAATTAAGTCATTGTAATTACAATTATGACTACATTTATATATAAATAAGTGTGTTTTTGAGAATATATTTTAATTATAATATATTTATAATTATTAAAATATAATAGAAAATTTATATTGTAGTTTTTTAATAATAAATTATATACTTTATTTATAAATATAAAAAAAACTTAAATTGTAAATATGATAATAATTATAAAAATAATTCACAGTGTATATCTTTATTTAATAACAATTTTACAGCTTCTAAAAAAATATTCAATTGTTTTGAATAAAAATATTAAAAATCAATCCAACCCAAATAAAAAAATGCTAGTTTTGGTTTTATTTAAAATTTGTATTAGTTTAAAAATGAATTAAATAAACTTATGTGGAACTTTAATATTTAAAAAGTGGATCTAGACCATTATGAACCACTCACTGAAGTTATCATTTTTTTTTTCAGACATGTGGAAAGATGGGCTAGGTATTTTTACTTTTGAAGGAAATCTAGGTCTTGGGCTCTAAGTTTTTTGAAATACTAATTACATGAAGAGATTTAGTTTAGGTTATAAATAGTATGTTTTTGTGCTGTTATGCCTTGAGAAGGTGTAACCTCGCAAACCAAAATAATTTAGGCTAACTAATTGCAAACTACTTTTGTACATTAGTATAGCCACAAACATAAAAGATGTCAATTTAATCATCAATTAAATAATAATAATCATCTTACATTAATCACAGTATCTAAACAATCAATATTAACAATAATATAGGTCATTTAAGATCCAAAATATTAAAGGTTTACTAAAAATAATACAAATAAGGAACTAATTGTCTGTTTTTAAGTTCATTATTTCATCGTAATTTAATTTTTTAAAAATACATTGATAGAGAGAAAATATATTTATAAGTATTATTAATTTTAACTCTTAAATAATGAGATTATTAGATGTATTAGAATAAATTTATCGGTCAAGCTAAGAAGAAAGAAAATTCATTTTGGAGCATCTTTTTCAATCTCACAAACAAAGCTATATATATATATATATATATATATATATATATATATATATATATATATATATATATATATATATATATATATAAAAGTATATAAAAAAAAAAGTATCCATGGCACCTAACAACAAGTTATATTAGTTAACTTTCAAAGATATGGTACTCACATACAAACGTGACAACAAGGCACAAAAAATAAATACATTTAAAATAATACTTCAAAGTCATTCGAACACTCCATTAATCGGATAACTTTATATTGTGAATAGACATGTCAAAGTAGCTAATCCGGTTTATACAGGTTGGTTTACCACGAGCAGGATTGAAAATAAGTGAACCCAACCCATCTCATTTTATGGTGAACCAAAAATTTTGTAATCCGGTTCAACCCATCACGGATTGGTGGGTTAAGTGGACGAGCTCACCAACCCACATAAAAAATATTTATTTATTTTTAAGTATTTAACTATTTAAATAATTTTTTAAGCAACCCATGAGATGACAATCACAATAAAATCAAGAACCAATATCTTCATCATGCTTATTATATGGTGAATTGTTTTCAAAAAAGTGTCCATATAGTCCAATAGTCCAAGAAAATATGACTAATATTACACATTTTCTGTCATGCTATTCAACAAAATATAAATAAAAAAATTACACATTTTTGTCATGCTAATTTTTAAAAATGTGTTTATAAAAGGGTTGCTTGTGTAAGTTATTATAAAGATTATAGTTAAAGATTAAATTATCAGCCTATATAACTTGACAATCAAATTAATGAAAACTTCAAATTATTCAAATATTATTGAGCAATATTCTAACATTTAAAAATATGAAAGTGTGAACTTACATAATTAGGAGTAATAAATAATTATTAAAAAAATTTAAAAAATAATTGTAAAAAAATATTGGTTGGTTAAGTGGGTCAACAGAACTTCAACCCGATTCGAATTCATTTAACCAGTGGGTTAAGTGAGCTGCCGAGTTGAGTTCAACCCACTTTTAAGCTGAATTTTTTTCAATCCAACCCGACTGAATCCATGGTGAGTCGAGTTGACTCATATTACAAACGATCTTATTGGTCTTCATTCTTTCACTTTCAAAACTAGTGTTACATGTCCTCATAAGTAGACTCGTCATATTCATTTATTTTTAAGAACGTGTGAAAGCAAATAATTTCTTGTCATTTTATTCATTTTGGATGAAAATACAACCGTAATAAGTAGCACTCACTACAATAAGAAAACCTTAACCAAAATTTTTATGGCAAATTACACTTGGACTTGTTACCAGAAACATAAAAGACACAAATACTACAGAGATTAATTTTACGGGCACACAAACATTAGAATAACAGTAACAGCTTATGTCATTACTGTAGAAACTCCTTATATCTGAGCCAAGCGATTGATGTCAACAGGGTAAGCATCTGATGCAGATTGAGCATTGTAAGCTCTATTTGCAATGATAGCATTTGCAGACTCTGTTGGATGAAATGCATCCCAAAACAGGTATTCCTTCCTGTTCCTGCATGGGGGTTGAAAGGGCAAACATGTAATTTGACCATTGTTCCTTCCTACCCCACAGCACCCAGCATTTGTAACTCTGAATCCTGAAAATTAAACACCACATCACCGTAAATTTCATTCTAAAAAAAATAGCATATGTTTTTAGGCATAACAGAAAACAATTACCAAAGGAAGATGGGTTGTTTATGATATCTTGAAAGATTCCATAAACGTTTACATAGGTGGCTTTCGCATCCGGAAACTGGTTGTTGAAATTATCAACAAGAGATCTCAATCCGTTGTTGAATAATTGGTTTGCAGAATTGATTCTCGCCACACATGTTCTACCATCTGGGCTGTTCTGGGCCAATGCATTGGGGCTGCAACCTATTTGACCAACCCCAAACAGCGCCAATTTCCTTGCGCCATTGTTGTACAAGATCTGAATCAATCACAACCACAAAACAACTTTGTTTTTAAACTTATTTCATTTTGTTCAAATTTGTTTATGTTGGTGAGAAGAAGCAGATACTAACCCTGAGTTGTTGAGCATATGCCTGAATAAGAACATTAGCGTACTGCTGGGGTGTGAACTGTCTACTGCTGGAATAGACTAAGGGCATGAAATAGTTGTTGAGGTAATCATTGCTACCCAATCCAATTGAGTAGATGCACTTGCTTAGGTAATTTGCAGCTGTGTTTTCATCTCCCAGTAAATTTACAATCTGGGTCACCGTTCTTTGGTAATTCTGTACCTGCCCCCTAAAACTGATACGACCACCCTACAGTAGAAAACGAATGAACAATTATAGGAAATTGCGAAATTAATGAAAGAAAAAGTTATGGGCCAAAATAAATGAATAAATAAGCACCAATTGCTGTCCAGTTTCCTCTCTAATGCCGGCAGCTGCAGAAGCATAATTCACTCCCCTAAGTATGTCTCTACCTCTTGCTGTTGCATAGGGACTTATGTAATTGTTGAACCCCAAAAGCTGAGCTGTTAAATTTCAAGAGAAAGTTAGACAACGCTAAAATGTTTCATATCACCATCTTTTTCTTTTTAGTATTACTATACCAGAATTTCTGGTTAATTTTTCTAGCTGTTGCTGTTTCCCTCTTTACTTTCCTCTTCGACCACCACTTAGGTCTTAATTGAAGGACAACACAAGAACCGGACTGTCTTAAATTGCAAATTCAATGCAGCCAAACATACCCATGTGCTTCATATTTGAGGGGTAGACAGATAACTAAAGTCAGAGAGGAGTTGAAACATATGCACAGTTTGAAAAACTTTACTAAAAGTCAAAATTTTAGTTGCTGGTAAAAAAAAACAAAACTCATCTTATTATATTAACTTTAACTCTAAGCTTGGACCATGTAAATATTGGTGTTAACTCTAATTTTACTATCAATGAAAAACATAGTAATAAAGGAGTTTAATTGTTAGGCACAAGAATAATTAAACTTGTAATGAAAAATGAAAATAAATAACGTTGTAAGAAACAAAAGTTAAAAAAGGGTTTTGGAATGTAAAAGAAATACCACAAATTTTACTCACCAATTTCTTGTTTTTGTTTTGTGATTTCTGTGTGCTACTTTTTTGATTAGTTCTGTATTTTCATTTGCTGGTGATGTCTGACAAAGATGGTATGTGTCCTAAAGACGTTCTTTAATTAGAAGGTGAAATTAATATACTGTAAAGGGAATTTTTTTTCTGCCTAAATTTAGCATCAATGCATCGTATAATTGTCGTCAATTTCTCATTAAAGGTAATCTATGGTCGATTAGAAACGCAAACATATTTATATAAAGTTGAATTGAAGTTATATATATATATATATATATATATATATATATATATATATATATATATATATATATATATATATATATATATATATATATATATATATATATATATGTATCTGTCTTCACTGATTAGATGAAAAACTGGAAAACAACATAAACTGAAAAACATTATTTGCATGCTAGAAAAGCGGTGAATAAACGTAAAATCTTAAGTTGGATGAAGTGAAGATTATAGTAACAGTATCTCATATTCTGCTCAAGTAGCATGCAAGTTTAAAAAATGTCTGAAGTTGAGAAAATTATTATTTTGGAGATGTTAAGAAACTCACCGACAACATCAACAGTAGTTTTGCCATTGGAAAACCTTCCAGTTGGGCCAGCAGCGAAGTCAATTCCATAGGGAAGGTAATTAGCTTTGGCCAATGAGTTGAGCTGGTTGTTGTTCCCATTATCCACCAAAGAGTCACCAAAAATAAAGTAGCAAGGTACTTGTTGCGCAAATCCAACCCCATTACCCCATAAAACCAGAACCACTATCACTAACCCTATATTCATAATGTTCTTCCCAGATGCCATTGTCGCTGGAAATATGAAGCTACAAATTATGAACTATGTGCTTTGGGATAATGAGTGGGTGATGAACTTGTAATGAACAAAACTATTTATAGCAGGAGATGGAAGAGAAAGGACCAACCTTGTAGTCTTTTACAGTTGGGATATTATTGTTATGAGCATTAAATTCACGCGGATATAATGTGAATTTCAATGACGACAATCCCGGCTTTATCACTGTACCCCTCCATTATCTTTTTCTCTTCCCTTTGATGTCCAATTAATTACATTTTTTTAGTGATGATGTGAATTCAGGTATTGCAAGATAACCATTTCTTTTTTCTTTTTTGCAAAATTGCTTTACAGGGGAAAAAAATCGTTATGAATGATATTTTTATGATACAAATTATGAATGCATTATAGTAGGTACTGTATTGGATAACATGAAAGTAATTTGAGAGAAAGAGAAGGCCTTTCATATGAAGCGAGTCTCTTTCCTAATTAAGGGCATTCAATATAAGGTCTAAACTTGTATCTTGGTTATTGGTTGGGTTCGATCGATATAATGTTCACAGAAGATATATGATAAGCTGAATCTCAAATCAACGTCAATCATTTTCTTTCTTTTTTTTATTTTTTTATAGAACTGTGTGGATCTAGCTAGGTCACTTCCTTAAAAATTAAATAGAAATAAGATTGAGAATAATTAAGGAATTACCAAACATAGTTTATATATATATATATATATATATATCCATAAACCTTCTCTGGCACTCTTCATGACTTTACTTTCTCTTCTGCTAGCTGTTAGAATTGTGCAGAAAAATGGAGAACAGATAGTACCAAACCATTTGAATTTTGGGATCTGGAAATAAATGTTGAGAAGAAAATGAAATGAATGCAATGTCGGACAGCTTCATCATGCTATGTACCTAATCTACTCCACGTTTCAAAATATTCATCCACAATGATCATTCAAAATATATTACTCACTCACTCTTCTCCAGTTTAGATAATATTATAAACTCATTCCGTCTATCTTGTACCATAATTACTCTCAAGTATGATTCAATCAATTTTAGTTTTCAAAAGTTTATTTCAACGGCCACCATGATTGTACCTAATATTAATAATATTCTGCAAGCAATTTACGAATATGGAAAATGATATAACAATTTTCTACTACATGAGTTATCTCTCATCATTAACAGTTTGATTAAAATGTTCTTTTCCAATAAATGATATGTTTTTCATTTAACTGGACTTTATATCCATTTCAGTAGTTATTTCTTTATAGTATGTATTTAGCAATTAAAAATTAATTGGGAATATATTCAATTCCTTTATACAAAGCAAAATAACCCAAACCTAAACAAGTGATGCGACTAAGTAAGATGATGAATAATATGTCCAATTAAGATCTTGAATTGGTTTATCACTTATCACATGTATTGTGTTAAAAAACTTTTTTATAATCAATTAATCAAGAATAAAAAGAAGAATAGAAAACGATGGATAATCATTTCTTAAAAGACAAACATGTAATAGAAAAGTTAGGAAAAATAAATATAAAATGGTAAAGTAAGATCTTTAAAACATGTTGGAGCTTATTTTTAAAATAAATATTTTTTTTGTAATAATTATATCCATAAAATTATTTTGAAAAAGTAGTCCGTATAAATTTTTGAGGCCTTATACAATTACCTTTTTTTTATCTAATTGAAAATACGATCTTGAAATCTCTCAAATGTGAAATCAAGCTAGCCTATATTTTCTTTGATGGAGATTTTTTAGAGTGCAACCCAATCCTATGTCAAGCTAACGATAACAACCTCAATCTAAATTGATATAAAATGGTTTAATTGGATTGGACAATAAACCTCAGTTATTTTCTTTCCTTTTTTTCAACAAAAGGTTGGATCGAAAATATCAAATTTATTTGGATCGTTTATTTTAAGAAAAATATTTTTTAACAATTAAATTTTACAAACTTTTTATTATAATTTGAAGTGATATTTCTTAAGTGATTTTTCACTTTTTCTTTTTCTCATCTGTATATTTCAAAATTATCTAAAAGATATCATTTCATATTGTAAGAAAAAATTGTCAAAATAACATTGTTGTATGAACACAACTCAACACATTATATATTGGTCGTTTCAACTATTGATCGACCCGACATGAAATTGATTATTCTAAATATCTAATTTATGATTTTTCAGTTTTTAATAAATTTTAGTTGGCCATAAAAAAAGGGTAAAATTTAGGGAAATATATATTAAGGCCATAACGTACGCAACATTTTAATATTTAGTTGTTTGGAGAATGAAAAGCAGGAGGAGTATTGATGGGTTTGAGATGGTGGGTGATATGGCTTGGAAATTGTCAACGAAACATAAATGTTTAAGATAGTGTGAATTCAATGATTTTTTGGCTTTCATACCGACTAATATAACAGAAGCTTAGATTTTTGAAGACTCAGTAGTAATAAAAGCAAAAGGTCCAAAAATGATTGGTCAACTTAGCTATGCAGCTTGGAGCAAGTTGTGGTTGACATTTGCGTCGGTTGTGCAGCAATACTAATTAACCGTGTCTGCACTCCATGCTATGCTCCACAGGTCAACACAAAATGTTGCTGCGTCTTACTAAGCTACGAATCCTCTGCACTTTACAGCTAATAGGGATCCACGTATCTTCTTTTTCTTCTGTTCGGCTAATAATATCTACGACGCATTTGACATTAGAAGAACTAAATCATTGAAATCAATTTTACAAAATGAGTGTAAGTCTAATCATATAAAGGTGTGATTGTTAATGATAGTGAGAAATTTTTGTTTAGTTATATGATTGTTGGTTTTCGACGTATATCAGCATCTTTATTCCAATTTTCTTGCTTTACACAAAATCACAAATAAGTAGTGATTTAGCTTAGTGATGGATAGAAAAAAAAAATCTAAAAAGGAATCAAATCAAAAGAGATAACTTGAAATAAAATCAAAAATCGGATCAAATAAAAAAATTGAAAAATAATTAAAATTTGTTTGAAGTCCACAAAAATATTAAAAATCGCTCAAATGTACGTAAGTCACATACTGACTAATTGTATTTATCTGCACGAAAATCTTAACGGCTATCAAATCGTACGAATAACAAAGTAATAGTTGTTGATTAAGTTTATCAAAAAATATAACAACAAAGTAGTAGTAGGTTAAAGTTGCCCGTTAAGTTGATCGAAAAGGAAAATTATTTATTGACAAATTTTTTACAAATTTTCTACAAATAAAATTAAATAAGTATTTTTTTATTTTTAATTAAAATAAAATAATAAAGTAGTATTTTTTTTATTTAAAAAGATAGTTTGTTAAATTTTGTAAAAAAATATAAAGATTGGATATTCCTTTGCTCGAAAGTTTTATTTTTCTAACAAAAGAAATCCATTGAAATTGTAGTGTTGTTGATATTGCTTTCACGAGCAACTAATTGTAATTTATATATGTTAATATGCATTACACTATGTTTATAAGTTATCTTCATTTTTTCTTAATCATTTGAAATCATTTTCACTAATAATTAATTTATTGTAATTAAATATAATTAATTATTATAAGTAAGTTAATCTATTTGTAGAGGTGGTAAAATTGGATGGTCCAACGAGTTAACTTATCAGTAGAAGGAACAAATTGTGTTGAATATTTCAATCCATCAGTCAGTTCTTCTTTGTTCTATCTAGCCTGAAAATTTTATGGACCAAAATACACGTCAGCCCATCTCAGCTCATGTGTCTGTTTTTAAAAATTAAAATAAAAATAATTAAAAATATTAATTTTTTATATTATATTTTTTAAATTTGTAAATATTTAATAGTATTATAATTTAAATCATTAACTCTTACAAATTAAGTACCGATTATTAGTTATATTTGAGTAATTTAATATATAAATGTAATAATTATTTTAATTTATCTAATTAAAAATATTAACTAATCAATTAAAAATTAAAAAAATATTTTATTTGATTAAATATGTTTTTAATATTAATTTATATGTATATAAAAAATTTTGAAAATTTGAAAAAAAATTAAAAAAGTTAAAAAACAAAAAGAAAAACTTAACGGATTAGTTTGGTCCAAACCATTAGTCTATTTCTATTTGATGGGCCAGCCAGGGCCGACCCGTTTTTGACAGACCATAGACAGATTGAATCAAAACGGATTGGTCCATTTTATCATGTAATTATTTTGAATTATTTTGAATGATAAAAATTATCTAAAAATATTTCAAACACAAGTTTTGCACTTATTTGATTATCACCCAAATTATCCATTAGATACCCAAATAATCCATTAGATTATTCTGATTTTACTTTTAAATTCCACTACTAGAAAAATAATCCATTAGTGTTTGTATCGATTATTTTTAGATATCTTATTGATCAAAAGTAAATTATTATAATATATAGGTTGATTTCCTTGTAAATAACTTTTGTAGCAATGAGTTAAAGTTATTTTCTAAAAAAAAATAATTAATGATGAGGATACTTCATTCTAGTTATTCTAGATTTTATTTTTATTTTTATTACGTTTATACAACATTTTAGTTATGTTAATATAGTTTTCTTTAATGTCAGGAAGGACACTTTTATCGTGTTGAAATGAGTATTTTAGTTATGTTAAAAATTTCGTATTTTTTATTTTTTTTTAGTATTTTTAAATAAGGTCATGTTTGTATTTTTAGTTTTTTCTAGTATTTCTCTACATTCGTTTCTTTCATTTGGCATGTGTTAAGTAATAAGTTATTCGTCAAAATAACACATCGGTCGGATAAGACTCACATATGTATATTTTCTTTTGTTTTTTATTCTTAATAAATTTTAAAATTTTGCATTTGATCTCAATAACTTAGTGTTCTATTTTGGCCGTTCATATAATTTTACTTTTTGCTTTTGATTCATTAACATTCTTAAAGTGATAGTGCACTTATATTTGTTAAGCCAGCAAGTCAACAATTTTTTTTTTCAAATCTTATCAAATTGTAATTTTCACACTGAAATTATATTGCCTAAAATAAATTACGGTTGGTAATATAAACCCGCAAATATTTAACCTCAGTGTGTCCTTTTAATCCAAACCAAACCATGACAATGTGTCAATTAAATGATAATAAAGATAACATTCTAATTGTTGGGTTGGGCTTCAAGTATGTGATTAAAAGGTCCAATCTAAAGAAATTTATTTTGTCTTATTATTTAATCTAAATGGAGAGATTTTTTAAGTCAAAAGAGTGTATAGAGGTTTATTCGATAGTGAAAAATGCAGTCTTAGGGGAGAAAAAAATACTGCTAGAAAATTCACTATACAATTACTATAATTTTGACAGCTATCAGGATCGTGAATTGAAAAATACTGCTGGAAAATTCATTACGCCATTAGAATCGTTAATCGGAGGTTTAAAGTTAAAGATATTAGTTTTGCACAACAGCTCTAATTTTCTAGTTTCTCTTTTATTTGTTTTTCGTATTTAAGAGCATATGTATTGATTTGCTATAAGTATTTATTTTTATTTTTTATTTGACATTCTTGTATTTGTATTAAATTTTAGTGAAATTTGATTTATTGACTTATGCCCATGGTTTTTTATTTTTTGTATTGAGAGATTTTATATTAAAAATATTAGTGTTATTTTATTTTGTTATTGTTCCTCGTAAGATTGTTATTATTGTTTGCCGCCACTGATTAACCTACAATATCGTTTTTGGACAGTGATAAAGAAGAGTGTGTTCGGAGCTTTAAATTAAGTATGAGTAAATTTCTTTGCAAGTGAGAATAAAATTTTATTTTATGTTAAACTTGAAATTATTTGTTGTATTTAAGATGGAGTATAAATAGTAAACAAGGTTCTGGGCCCTTTAAGTTGTTTGGTTAAAAAATATAATAATGTGAGCAACGAGAGAATGTGTATAATTAAGCAAAATCAAGGGGTTCCATTAGAAAAATTTCTTTTATCCCTCTTTTAAACTACAAGCTTTGAAAGATAATAGTTATTAGACGGAATGATGATACATAAAGACTCCATCCATCTTCTATTCTACATTTATACAATATCGATAAAATAACATTTTTAATTTAAAATATAAAAATAATATATAATAAATTCATTAAAAGAAATAAAAATATTAACCTTTTGTTAAGTGTCAGAAAGGTGCAGAAAAACTAAAAGGTAAATTTGTAAAATTTTTCTAAGAGTTCTTCAATCCTCTTCTTCTTTCACCTTCATCCCTCTCTCAATATCTAAAATAAGAGATTGAAGAAGGTCCTTAAACTGTAATATATTTTGTTGTCTGATATTTTCTTCTTATATTTATGTTATAATGAGAGTAGTTAAAGATCTGTCTTAATCAGTTCTTCTCAAATATAATTTCAATGAAACATTAACAAATATAAATATATAATCCGTCTCCTAAAATTACACATTAGAATGAAAGCAACAATGGCAGAGGTTATTGCAATTACTAGAGGTTTTTGGCAGAAGAAAAATGTGATTAGGTCCTAACCAAGGTATTGATATCAACAGGGTAAGCATCTGATGTAGATGGAGCGTTGAAGGCTCTCCTCCCAACGATAGTATTTGCAGCCTCACTTGGATGGTATGCATCCCAATACAATACCTCGTTTCTGTTAGAGCATGGTTGTTGCATTGGCACACATGTAACAACACCACTGTTCCTTCCTACCCTACAGCACCCACCATTTATCACTCTGAAACCTGAAAATTCAACAACACCACTTCTTAACAAAATCACCACCAATTTCAACTACCTGCTAAATTTGAGTCCCAACAAAATTCCAAATGTTCTGGGCAGAAGATAATTACCAAAGCTTGATGGGTTACTAATTATGTTTTGAAAGATACCATAAACGTTTATGAAGATGAGTCTTGCATTCGGCAACTGGGTGTTGAGTTGATCAACCATAGATCTCACTCTGCTGTTGAATAATTGAATTGGGGAATTCAATCTTTCCACACATGTTCTACCGTCTGGGCTGTTTTGGGCCAATGCGTAAGGGCTGCAACCTATCGGAGCAACCCCAAATAACACCATTTTCCTTGCCCCGTAGTTATACAGAACCTGAATCAAATACACAACAATCAAGCTTTGAATTTGTGATCCTTAGTTATCAGTTTTTGTTGATAAGTGAACCTAACTAATATCTTAATGAAAATGTTAAGAAAAGATGGTTGAAAATGTGAAAGCTAAATTAAGCATATACTAACCCTGAGGAATTGAGCATATTGTTGAACAAGAAGATCAGCAAACTGATCTGGTGCATATTGAGTGCTGCTGCGATATAGTTGAGGCAAGAAATAGTTGTTAAGGTAATCTTCACTACCAAATCCAATTGAATAAATGCACCTATTCAGATAAACCGCAGTTCTGTTGACATCTCTCAATAAATTTAACATATAGGACACTGTTCTTATGTGGTTTTGCACCTGCCCTCTGAAACTGGTTCGGCCTCCCTATAAAGTTGAACACAAATCAATAATTATACACAAAAATAAACACCAAATTGATGAAGAAAAGAAGAACTGAATAAGTACCAGGTGCTGCCCCGTTTCATCACTAATTCCGGCACCTGCAGAAGCATAATTGACTCCATAAAATATGTCTCTGTCTCTAGCTCTTGAAAATGGAGCTATGTAACCGTTCAACCCCAATTGTTGAGCTGTTAAATTTCACGAGAAAGTTAGACAACATTTCATCTGTTTACATGCAAATATATCATCAGCTCTTGATTTTGTCAATAAATCAACATTTTTGTAAAATATATCTATCTGAATCAATTCTTTTTGTTTCTGATGTCTCCTCCTTCTGCCTCTTAAGGGTGCCTCTTTGTCCAAGAACTAGACCAAAATTAGACTCTTTAATTGAACATTTACTGCAGCCTAACAAAATCATGTGCTTGGTGGTATTGGAGGGTTAGGCAGACAAAATGACTGAAAGGGCAATATGCTCATTTTTTCAAATCATATATAAGTATAGTAATAACTTGAATGATACAAAGATAAAAACATATGTACATAAATTATATTTTCACTAATTTGTATAATTTTAATAATTTTATACCATGTTAAGAATTAAACTTTAATTCTAACTCAATCTTACAATAGTAACTTATATGATAACATTTGTATTTATTTATATATTATAAATTGATCTTATCTTTAGTTAATACAAGACTTCTAATTGAAAGATATATATGTGATATTATTATTAAATTAGAAATAAAATCTAAAAATTTTCTTAAAAAATACTATTATTATTATTAAATAAAAATATAAAAGAAGTAATTGTATTTTAGAAAAGGAGGATAAACTAAGAAACTAACCAATTTCATCAACAGTAGTTTTGCCATTGGAAAACCTTCCAGTTGGGCCGGAAGGGTAGTCGATCCCATAAGGCGGATAATTGGCCTTTGCATATGACCAAAGGTTGTTGTTGTTCCCACTATCAGCCAATGAGTCCCCAAAAATAAAGTAGCATGGAACTTGTTGTGCACCTCCACTCACACTCCACAAACCCACACCCACAATTACCATCACCACTATATTCATATTCACCTTCACCACTCAACAAAAACCTACCAAATTAACAACAACATGTGGATCACAGTTCTAATGTCACAAAAACTATATATACTAGTAGAAGGAAAAGAAAAAACAAACCTTTTACCATTCCTATATTTCTTTTTATCAGCATTAACTTCACCCATACTTAATGTGAAATTCAATGCCACGTTAGCCTTGTACCACTTTACCTATAGTTCAAGATAATTAAATTCTAGTAATTACTTACTTTTAAATTTTGTGTCTAAACCAAACTAATTAAAGTAAAAAGAATATGGAGATTCTCCAGACATGAAACTGTATATTTAAAGATACTTTAAAATGTATGTTACAGATTTAGTGTTGAAGAATAATTTTGTGTTAAATTGGAATGAAAAAATTCTAACATTTTTTTCAAGAAGCATGTATTGTTTTAGGGCACAGCGTTTACTTTTTTTTTTCTTCTCTGGTTAGTGCTCCACAGAAACTGGAAAGTGGAGTACGAAACAAGTTTGAATTTTGGAATGGGAAATTAAAGATTGGAGGTGGCAGGAACAACAGGGAATTTGAAACTAAAAGTTGACAAAATCAGATGAATCCTATGCACTTAGGGCAACTTCATCACGCCAACTCCTTATCCTCTATTTACTCACAATAACTAATTTTATTTGTTTTCTAAGAATTTTTCACAAACTCAGAATTTCTTCATTAATTATTTCAATTTCGTACTAATCTTTTAAATATTTGTACTCAATATATGGAGGTCTATTGATTAAAGAATACTCTGAATATTCCAATCGAGAATATTTCAACTCAATATAATTATATTTTAAAATTTATGCATTGACAAAAATTGAGACAATCTTTATAAGATTGAAACTTGTCTTTATATATATATATATATATATATATATATATATATATATATATATATATATATATATATATATATATATATATATATATATATATATAGTCAAGATATTTTTCTGGGTGATTGAATAATAGTCTTTTTCAAGTTGTTTGAAAGAAGGTATGTTCACGCAAATATTTTAGTGCTAAGTTAGTTACAAAATAAATAAGATAGTAAAAATATAATAATGAATTATGCATACATTGAGAATGTCCCAAATTTATACTTTTAGCGGATTTTTACACGATTATTGAGAGAGTGGACTCTACAATCCTTTAATCAGTTATTTTTCAGTACGATTACCAAAATAAAATGTAACAGAGATATTAAAATAAATACCTTGTTGTCAATATTATGTTATGTATGATTCAGAAATGTGTTACTAAGATTTTTTTTTTTTATATAGTATGAGAGTCTTAAAAAATCATTTATTTTATCAACGTAGATGCATTGTATCATTCAATTTTGTTGATAAATATTCAACGATATTAATTTTAAAATATTTAATGTTTTTATTCTATGTCTAAAATAACTTCACAATAATTAAGAAGTTCTACTGTTTTCTTTTAAATTTGCTTTTTCTTAACTATTATTTATCAACAAAACATTAATTAGCAAATTAGACATAGATGGGCACTATCTTTCTTTCATTTCAATTAGGTAAGGTAAATGAAAGCGTGGTATTTTGAATGAAAAAAGAAATGTTTATCATAATGATGACAAAAATATTTTATAGTTAATTTCTTTAACAATTAAAAGTGTTTTTGTAAATAAATAAAATTAAAGATTAGTTCATGCCTCGATATGGTCGGTCCATGCCTCGGTGGAAGTAGCCATCTATTCATAAATGCTACTTCCTACTAAACTTTAATTATTTTGGCTGTGCCATTAACTAACAAATTTGAATTTTCAGAATAAACAAATGAATAAATTTAAATGGTTTTATATAATCATTCTAATAACGTTTCTAGTTAGAACATTTATAATTGCGTGAGTATGGTGGAGTTGTATAACCTGTTTTTGTGTGAGCTCAACAAGTCCCATTCACATTTAAGATTTAAGAATTTTAACAAGTATCTTTCGAATAAATAACTACAACTAAAAACTTCAAGTGAATCTTATTATTTTTTATCACTTAAAATGTGTTAAGAATGTTGTTCATATAATCAGCAACTTTTTTTTATTATTATTATAAAAGGAAAGATACATTTATTTAGGGATAAAAAAAGTCATAACTAAAGTATCACAATTTTTTTTTTATTATTTTAGTATTATTGAATGTGAGATTTATAATAACTTGAGTGACCTCACTCAACCAAAAATTGTTTGAATTACGTGAGAGGTTGAAACATATGGTTTACAATGAAAGAAGAAAGAGTAAGGTATGAGGGAATGGACTAGGTAGAACTAAGAGCAACAATTGTATAGATACCACTTACTAGTCAACTAGAATTGTTTAGTGTGGCACAAGACTTGAACCTTCTTTTCGTTAGTTGACAACTTAGTTAATTTATTATATTAGGTACCAAATTTGACCATTTGCAGCTTGTGAATGATGTTGTGTTTCTTTAAGTGATTATGATTTTAGAATGTTAACCCCTTATAGTAGGATCCCTCCTATAGCTAATATTAATAACTCTATGACAACTATTTTGCAACAAATCGATTCTTTGTTTGAACATCTTAATTCCTATTCTTTCTGATATATGATTTTAACAGATATATACAGGTAATAACATTTTCAAAGAAAAAAAGAAAGTAAGTAATAATATACACACTATTGGTACAATTCTAGAAGACAAATTAAGTTAGTTAAATGTGTGATACTTAAACCCTAGCCCCAATTACAAAAGCTACTTCATATGTGAACTCATCTGCGTTAAAAAACCATAGTCATTATTGGCGGTGCTATTGTTCATCTTAAATTGAAAGTTGGAATCAGATTTGTGTGATGAAATTGCTTGATATGCGCCTGTATTTGGTGATTGACGAGGTCTAACAAAATTTGATGAGGTATTTTAAATTGTGTATTTTAAAAAATATTTCTAATTTAGAATTATCTTTTGAAAGGTAAAATTCCAAATATAGTTTTTAAAATATATTTTGAAAGATATTTTTAAATTTGATTATATCTTCCAAAATATATAATTCGAAATGTGTTTAAAAACATGCATATAAGGAATTGCAGTTGGAGGTGAAGTTGGTGATTAGTTTACGTGAAGGAAGAATTAAAAAGATATTTACGTTTATTTAATATTTTTTAACAAGGATTTATGAATCTTATGAGGGTGCATGAAAACAAAAGGAGGTGCAAGAAGCAATAGTCCATTAGAGGGCTATTGGGAGACATGTTTGTATTACAAATATGAGTTCGCTTCCGTACAGCTTTATTCTACTTCCTCTACCATTTAGGAAATTGGAGCATAAGAAGCTGCAGATTCTGCTCTGAGCTTATTAAAATTTTACCGTAAGAGAAATTATGACATTTTTTTTAACTCGTTCCAAATAAAATCCATAACCAAGCTTCTGTCAAACAAACACTTCATATTTACAATGTCCTCATTCCATTGTTATAACAGTAAATTTAAGCGTTAATTCCTGCTGAAATCTAGTATCCTAAGAAAAACAGAGTGAAAGCAAAAAATGAAATTGAATTTTAGTCACTTATAAGTTCAGCAGTTACATAATCCTTAAAATTCTTGATGATCCAAATCCCCAGCTATAGATCAGAGTCTTTACCATTAACAGGAAAGAATTGCAACAACAAATCTTTGACAAGCTGAAGCAAAGCCTTTAAATCATTGTTACCCAATTCTAGACAATCCCTGATTAATCCTCCTTCCACCACCTCTTTCTGAAACGTCTCCCCCATTTCCCTCATCACTCCCTGTCATTCCCCACAAGTTAAAGTTCATCACTAACGCCATAACCACATATAACAAGGTTGTATTATAGCATACATCTACGTTTAGTTATAAACTTAAAAAACAAAAAAATCAATTTGTTTCCTGTGTTCTGATCCTATAAAAGCCTTCATTTTAAGTTACAAGTTTAGTCCCCTTTTTTTGGTAGCAATTTGTCACTGCTGGAGAGAAAAACTTAGCTATTTTATACTGTGGGACATTGTTGTTTAATGCTAACAAGGAACAGACCTAGCAAGCATACATTCGGATTGAAACTGACCATTTTTTTTTTTATATAAACTAAAATAAAAACAAGAAACATAAATCAGGATTCAAACATACCATTTTTTTTTATATATGAACTAAAAGGGTAAAATAAATAATTGATTGAATTAATTAATTATAAAAGATTCTATAATTTGTATGCAGCACTAATTTCTTTGTTTACTTTATTAAATATTATAAATACGTGTTTTTTATTAATAAAAAGTAAATTTTAAAAGTTATTAAAAATTGCAGTAAATTTGATATATTGATATTTAAAAAATCAAATATAATAAACTAAGTTAATTTTTAATGATATGTATAATTATGTAATAAGAAGTTTTTAATAAAGACATAAGCAAAATTTATTAAGTCAGAAGTCGCTAATATATTAAGGACATTAGGAAGCAAATAAATACGTGCTTCTGTTTTTGTAGAAGAAAATTTGTATACATTTTGAACTTGTAAAAGGTTTAAAAAAATAAGTATATTTTAGAAACTATTGAAATGTTTCTATAATAACAAATGTCCTATAAGTATTACTTAAATAACTTAATTTTTGTCTCAAAAGCACTTTTAGAATTATTAAAAAATGTAAATATAAGAAAACAGGCGTTTTACGTACCGACTGGCGAAACGCTTTGAGGAGCTTGCTGGAGAGCGACTTTGAGACGGTGAGGACACTCTGGTAATTTCGTGAAATCCAAGCGGACCTTTCCGCGACCGATTCCAAACGAGTCAACTCAGTCAAGCCCCTCAGCAACTCGTTCATGTCCGAAACGACGCCGTAGAGGTCCGTGAAGGACAAGTCCGTCCACGACCACGTCCAGAGGAGTTTGACGAAGCCGAAGATGGTTCCCCGGTCGAGGCTGTTGGCCATGGCCCTGGCTCGGTCGGCGCCAACAACATCGCCGCGCGAGGCCCGGAGGTTGGCGACACCGATGAGAAGGGAATGCGAAAGGGAGAAGAGGTCTCGGTAACGGAAGTAAGAGGAGAAAGATATGGATTGAGAAGGAGATGGTGCGGTTGCGAAGAGAATGAAAACGACGAAGAAGACCGTGATCGAGTTTGATCGTACGGTTGCCATTGGATTTAGAGGTAAAGAAAAAATCATGGAATTGGGAAAATATTATAAATAAAATTCACTGTTTATATTAGATCTAAGCGGTGAGACCATGCTTAGGAAATTGTACCTTTATGGGTCGGGTCGGGCCATTAAATTCTTAACATCGAAGTAATAGTAAAATAAAATCTCAACTTGTTCTAACTAATTTGTCATTTTTTTAATATTTTTTACGTTGCTCTTTCTTTGATTATATAATTGCTTAATCATTTCTTTAGTTTTTTTTTTTCATGAGCAATTAATTGTGATGCTTCTTAGTATTTTCGTAAGTGTAGAAATTTAATCATTTATGATGTTAATATTGGGGGTTAAAACGAATTTGATTGCTTAAACTTTTTAAAAGTGCTGAAAGTGAGATCACTCTAGCTATTAATAAGAGAATCTAAAGTCGTGAATGCTACGAAAAGGTTCACAGGTTTTCTTCAAAAACAGTTAAAAACACTAAGGGGAACGGTTGCTTATGCAAGCAATTATGCAAACTTTGGTAAGAGAGAAATTTGAGTCTCGGCACGTCTTTATATCCCTATTTTAGAAAAAATTGGAGAGTGTTATTTTTTTTAACCATAACATGGTTGAAGATAGAAGGAAAATCTATAATGTTGTTCAAATGTCAGAGTTGTCATCCTTCACTATATTAAATTCAGTTTGGAGAAAAAAATGTTCTCCCCATATGATTTTATCTTATTTCTCCGCTGTAATTGGACTAATACCAAATGTTTTAATCTTCAAGTCGTTTTCTTTTATCTATTTTTTTTCTTTTCTAATTTTCTAGATGAAAATAATGACATCTTCCATCCCTGAACCATGTGTTCCTTCTTTAACCGCATGCCCTGTCAGTCCTGACATTAGTACTTTCACCCTCTGTGATTCTGGGAATATATTAACTTTGTTTTAAACCTTTTATTTTTTATTTTACTTCTTTGTCTTCTTTATATATCTGAATTAAATAGAACATCACAATATTTAGGCTCTGTTCGTCTCGATTGATTTGAATTATTAGTCGGATTCGGAGCGATGTATTTTTAGTTAAATTTATGTTTGATTATGGTGAAATGTGGTGATTTGAGATGAAAGATTTTTCAAATTTAATAAAAGCGTCATTTTTCCGTTGATGAACGGATTTGAGTGAATAAAGTTGCATTTTACTAATTTATCGCTTTATATTTTATTTTTTATCTTATTTACGTGTTTGTCATTAATAATAGTTATTATTAATAATATATGTATATAATAATTAATAATTATAAAAATATATATGTGTAACACAATAATTAATATATATATATATATATATATAATTATTATTAATATATTTATATAATAATTAATAATAAAAATAAAAATATTATTAAAATTTATTATTTTTTATTTATTTAAAAATTATATTTTATTTTTATTAAAAGGGTAGTTTGATCATTTTTAAACTTTATTTATTATAACTTCTTTTTTAATCTATAATATATCACTCAAATCACTCATTTACTTTTACAAAATTCATCTTCAAATCCATTTGTTATACCTCTAAATTCACTAAAAAAAACACATATTCATCTACACAAATCCACATAAATCCATCTTCTCAAGCGAAAAGAGCCTTAGGGAACAACTTTTAGTTACCTCGATTTTATCCTTTGGTATAAAAGTTATGGGTGGTATTGCATATCTGTCTGACCATTTAGGTCTGGTATACACTTAGTTCATAAAATGCGGGTTGGATTGGTCTGTTTTGTATTTTGAACATGCTAAAAAGTTTGGTCTGCTTTGCATAAGTGCGAGCTCGCGGGCTATCTCGTCTTGTTTTTTTTTTTTTATGATAAAGTTTTTAATGTCTAACAAATTGAAAATTTTTAACAAATTCAAAGTGATAAATTGATAATTAAACATTTTCATCATATTCATATTTAAAAATACAGAGTATTTATCTTTTCCAGTCATACAATAATTTGAACGTTCATGCAGAAGTTTGGAAAAAAGTAACCGATATACAAAAATGCAAGTTTTTTTTTAAACGGGTAAGCGAGTTCTACATGTCAATGGATTCAATATTATGGTTTGCCCCACTTTTTTGAAAGTATAATTTTGTCACTGCATCATTGTGTTTAAGTGTTAATTTGAGACTAAATTGTGCTTTTTGAAACCAATTTAACTTTTAGTAATAAAATTGAGGAATGAATTCTTACTCTCTTTTTTTAATTTAGCTACTAAATCATATTTGAGAATTAAATTGTCCCCGTTTACAAACTTGCATGCCCCAATGATCCAACAAAGAATGCTAACTTATTTTTTGCCAGTAAAAACTACAAAAGTCAATGGTTAGACCAAAGCTTTTGAGAAGTAGTTTTTAACTACATATGTTCTACACAGTTAATCAGGTTAAGATGAAAACGGTTGAATTTCAAATGGAAAAAAAAAATATTTTAGTGATGCTGCGAAAATCTCTAACTGATACTTATTTAGTTCATCCTTAGTGAGATCAATTTATCAATATATATATGTAACTGGAGGGAGGTAACACCAAAAGTTCTTAAGTATATTAATACCAAAAAAGTTTTGACAAATTTTTTAAAAGAAAATAAATTATCCTTTCACTATGGCACCAAAGTAATATTTTAATCTTCCTTTATACTGCCCCCAATGAAAGCAGATCAGCGTCTTGAGCATGTGCACAGTATTTGGACTCTGCACAAGCACTGACACGAAACTTGATTTTTTTTTTTTTTTGAGAAATGGTTTGAACTTTTAGCTATTTGAGGCATGAAAGAATTACAATAGTTAAAAAATTCTTGGACGAGAAAAATATAAAAAAAAAAAAAAATCCATAAGTGTGAACTCATTTTCTTCAAGGAATCGTGAGAGTTCAGAGAGTTAAAAGCAGGTAGACCCTAACAGCAAGTCATGAAGAGAGAGAGACTGAAAGGTCTCAGCAAAATGCTTGACAAAAATAGGAAATATTCGTAGTAACATATGCAGAGATAGTAAATTTGCAATAATCTCTTCACCACTAGGTGTTTGCTCTAATTATACGTGCTTTGTTTATTACGAGAGACACACCATGTAATAGATTGGAATAGATAAAATAAAGATTTGATGTGACTTAAAAGAAAAAATTAATGTGTTAAAAAAATAATTTTATCAAACTTTATAAAAAAAAATTATCAAAGTATCATAATCCGTCATTAGAAAATGCAGAACTACTTCTTACACATACTTAAGATTTGTCATCATATGTTGAGAATCCACAATTTTAAGAACATTTTGAGTAAATCAAATGAAACCAATGTTGTTGATTCATGTATGGATTTTGCGAGGTGTGGACTTCATCTTCTAATGCTGTTTTGATATTTTGTTTCCTTCTCGGGCTTTGTATTGTATATAAATATATCCTTGACTTTATTAGTTTCACAGGGGATGATATTAATTTACTATTTTTTTGTCCGGTAAAAATTTAAGTATTTTTGCCTAACTATTATATATTTAACTACATAACAAAAATTAATATTTTTCAAATAAAACGAGGGCCTAGAATCAATGTTGTTGAAAATATTGTTTTATGAAAGCAAATAGGAAAATCTATTCTTAACATATGGGATGAACCTCTTTACTAAACTTTTTTGTATAATAAAAAATTATGTTTTTTATTTCCTAATTGAAAAATTACAAGAAACTCGTTAAAATTAAACTACTTAAAAGAAATTATACTCTACTAGAAAGAAAAATAAAGTAAAAGATTATATGTTAGGATAATTTTCTTATAGAAACAAAGGCTAACAAGCAGACTCTTTAAATATATGTTTTTATTTCTTGTATGTATTTATGTTTCTCTCTTATTCATTCTACATTTTTTTTTTACATTATATATGGTTTTATTCACTTAGTTTTACAAAACAGATAATAAACAAATACGTATTTCCTAAAAAAACAAAGATACACAGTATTATTTATACTTCCTTTTTCTAAACTACATGTAAGTCTATTAAATCCTTATAAATGTATGAAATCCGTCCAAATCTTGCTAATATGGGAATCTTCAACAGAAGCTAATTTAGGTCTACAGTAGTCACATTATCCATATATCTAATGTATATCACTCATCACGAGAGTTATGTCTTATATGGAAAGACCTATGAAAATATCATACCTTTAAAATCTTGTCGTTTAATAATGAAGCTTACACTTAGGTCCAGATTCTACAGATAAGAGCACTGAGAGATTTCCTGGAACCTCTGATATAAATATCTCATTATCATAATCATTCTGCATTTGTGGACAAATGGCAATTAAGAGAACTAATTCAGCAACTTACTTCTTACTTTTTCTCCACCTTCTCCTTCCCTTGGCCTCATGCAGCAACAGGAAGCAGGTCTTTCATTTTTCATCTACTATATCCTTCTCACTCTTTTTTCTTTTACTCTCTGTCTTCTGGTTTTCCATGTGGATTATACTCTAATGTGAAACAATCTTTCTCGTGTTCACACAGGTTTATGTAGTTGAGTTGTTCCGAGATCACAGCATTCATAGTGATAAAACAGATGAAGTTGAGAATACCCATCACGCTTTTTTGCTTTCTGTTAAAGAAACTGAGGAGGAAGCACGAGCTTCCCTTCTTTATAGTTACAAACACAGTATCAATGGTTTTGCAGCATTGCTTACCCCAAAAGAAGCCAATGAGCTCTCAGGTAAAGCTAAATAATTCTTCAACAGTTTTGGTTTTAAGTTTTTTGTTCCTCTTTGAACCTCTTTTTATTTATCTGTATGTCTAACCTTGGAAAGAAAACATGGACAGAAATGGAGGGAGTGGTTTTTGTGCATAAGAACCAGCCAAAGATCTACTCTTTGCACACCACCAGATCATGGGAATTCGTGGGATTGGATACGCCTTTGAATCCATGGAAAGAAAACTCAGATCAGAAAAATGGAGACTTGCTAAGCAGAGCACAATATGGGAAAGATATCATAGTAGGAATGATTGATAGTGGTAAATTTTATCTTCCTTATATGTCTATGCTTTAATCTTGAAAATAATTAAATAAAAGATTGTTATTTACAACATTTTTCCACAATGTTTCTTTTCTTTCTGTCTCTTATCATTATATTTCGAATATATCTGATTTCATAATTTTCTTTCCTTTCTTTATGAAGGTAATATAGCATTACTGTAATTATCGGTGTGGCTGTTCTCATTTTACTCTATTTATCTAAATAATGTGTTATGTAATTATATAACTAATCAGTAGCATCAAACCAAACCAGTGAGCAATGTGTTAATTAGTATGTGCGTGTCTGCACTGTGGTTCTACTTGCAGGTGTGTGGCCAGACTCACTGAGCTTCAGTGATGAAGGAATGGAGCCTGTTCCGACGAAATGGAAAGGAGAATGCCAAAATGGAACTGCTTTCGATTCATCTCGATGTAATAGGTGACATTGCTTTTCTTTATACCACCTATGAACTTCTAAATTTTTTTGTTAAATTAGGATGATATATGTGTTTATACATAGTTTGGAAATAAATATACTTAGTTTGATTTTATCTTGAAAGCTTTAGAGATGACAGTTTCTAAAATAGAGTCTTTGTGATTTCTGAACAAGCTATTCAGTGTAGCTTTTTCACTATAGTTACATGTATTATAAAATGACATGACAATTGTCTTTTCATATGAAAGTTCTTCAGTGAACTTTGGAACCTTTGAATGGTTTTCTTTATGAGTTAGTCAGCATTAGTGGTTTCTTTCTTCATTTATTTAATCTTGAACTGAACACTGAGGAATGGCTTAAATATTACTAAAGTAAAAGTTCAATTCACTATCTGTTGCATAAATTATAATCATGTCATTGTCAAGGTGTGTGAATATTCATATACATCTATTTAAAAGATAACGAAAAGAAAGTGTGCATGGGAAGGAAGATTAATATATATTAAAGGGATAATATATACTGTGAGATATTATACTTTTATATAAAATAAAGGGAAACATTTAACTGAAAGTAAAACATTATAAAACTATTCCTAGGAAATTGGAGATGCAAAGAATTATATAATAACTATTATTCTTGGAGTAGATTTATCAGATTAATTCAGAAACATATAACTGACATGTAACATGGTTTTCTCTGTGTGGTCTTTTTCGTTTCGTATACCTATTTGTATTTCGTTAATTTTCTGGAAAAAAAAAATGATAGAGAAAGTATTTTGAAATCCAACTTTGGCGGTTGGTGGGGTTAAATTCTAAATAGAATATCTATAGAGGTTGTGAGTGTAGATAGATATGATTTGTAGCTTTTTTGTCCTTTTGACTTAATTGTTTTTGGCTTCTTTTTATTTTGCATCTCGTGAGTTTCTCTACATGTATATCTGTGTCTTTCTTTTGTTTTCTTTGTTTGTTGGGTCAATGTCTTTTCCCTTGACCTGTGGTGTGTGACTATGCACACCACTCCCATAGTGTAGAAGAAGATGATTGAATTATTGAAGAGGTATACACTGAAATGATCAGTGCATGCCAAAAGACCCAAACATGTGAACGAGAGAGAAAAAGAGTGACATGTAAACTAGGGGACAACATTTTCATCTGTATGTATTGGGATGATACACTCAGCAAAATTATGCACTTCTGACATGTCTTTCTTTCTTTGGTGTTGCTCGTGATGTTTCTCAATCTGAGTCCATTACCATGGGGTTTTTGAATGAGATATTTATACAATAAAATCGTATAATCATTTCTACAAAACTGTTTTTTTTCAACACATTACTTACATACAGTGTCACATTTCAGAGACAAATTATATAAATTTCATTTAGATAATCAATGAGATACAAAAAGTTCATTAATCATCTATTTCATTTGATAACAATTCAATTTGATTCATAACTTCTTTTATTGATAAATATTCAATCTATCTATGAAACAATGTAGTTTAAAACATTTTTAAGAAATTAAAAAATTGTGAAACAAATTTTAATTGAAAAACAATTTACACATCATTAAAATTAAATGGATGCACTTAATTTGATCAATTTTTACATTTTGCAAATTATGAATTTAGGTAGGTAGGGCTCCATATGAATAGAGAATAAATATATTTTATCTTGCATATATATTAGAACTATCTCTACATTTATATGTAAAATTGTGAATATACTTAATGTATTTAAATTAATTTAAATGCATTTAATCATATTAAATGGTTGAAAATCAATAGTATAAAAATTTAAGTAAATAAAATTTTGTTCTCCTAATGTTGTTTAAAATTTTTAAACTAGAAGTCATTTTAGCTTCTTAAAATTTATTTGATATTTATTGTCCATTATTAGTATATTATGCTAATTTCATCAGTTTAGGAAATATATATATATATATATATATATATATATATATATATATATATATATATATATATAGAAAAGTCACGTGAATGATATAATTACTTCTAAAACTGACAATGACAGTCTAACAACTACAATTAATCTCACGAAGTTACATTTTAAAAACTTAAGAAACGAATATTAAAAAAAATCACAAAAAAAATAACCTAGATATACCTCTTCAATAAATAAAAATTAACTACATACACCCACTTAAACAAAGGTGTAGTGGTAAAATAATGTGATGATATAAATGTGTTGCCAGGTAGGTCGGAAGAGCCGTCAAAATAGATTAAAATTCGTGAGTTAACTGGTTCGTTACGGATTTGAATTGGATTGAAATTTTTTTACACATCTTAATACAGATTGATTTTTAATTTGACTCACCTAGAACCCGTCTCATCCGGGTTGAACCTGTAGTGAGCTGGGTTGGCTCATCAACCTGTAAATAAATGATCACACAAATATTTTTTAAGTTGGACTTTGTATTTGGGTTATGTTAGGTTGTTTTTTTAGTCAACACATAAATAATTTGTATTTTTGTGATTTTGGTTTATATTTGGATTGTATTAAAGTTTATTTAGATTTTAATTAGAATTATAATCTAATTTTGACTCAAAAAAAAATGTATTTTTTTTAATTAAGTGAATTCGTGAGCCAACCCGTTTAACCCACTCACCTGCGGTGAACCGGGTCGGATTGGAATTTTTTGATTCGTTAATTAGTGAGCCAGATTGAGTTAGCTCACTAAGTAATCAACCCGTGGTGGATCAAGTCAGATCAGACCAAATTATCGGTTTCGACAGCTCCAACAGCGGTGATGATAGAAATTTGAAACCAAAACATTTCCTTAGGAAGAAATAGAAGGACATGGACCATAACATCTGATTTTTTATGAATCCATAATTGACATGAAGTTTGCATATTTTGTGCAGGAAGATTATAGGAGCTCGTTACTACTTGCGTGGTTACGAGAGTGCATTTGGCCCTCTAAACGAAAAAGAGGACTACAAATCAGCACGTGACAAAGATGGTCATGGAACACACACGGCTTCAATAGTTGCAGGGCGTGCAGTGGCGAATGCCTCAGCCCTAGGAGGGTTTGCGAAGGGCACTGCCCTAGGTGGGGCCCCTTTGGCCCGTCTTGCCATATACAAAGCATGTTGGCCCATTAAGGGAAAGTCGAAAGACGAGGGGAACGTATGCACAAACATTGACATGCTGAAAGCTATAGATGATGCCATTGGTGATGGCGTTGATGTTCTGAGCATTTCCATTGGGTTCAGTGAACCCCTTTCTTATGAGGAGGATGCGATTGCTAGGGGTGCATTGCATGCTGTGAGGAACAACATTGTTGTAGTGTGCAGTGCCGGTAACGCTGGCCCTTCACCTCAAACTTTGTCAAACCCTGCACCATGGATCATCACTGTTGGTGCCAGCACTGTGGATCGCTCCTTTCTTTCTCCTGTTAAGCTCGCCAATGGCACACTCATTGAGGTAAGACGTTAAGTTTATGAAACTGTGTTTGGTTGCATTTCTATGTGAAGAAAAAATGAGTCTGAGGTATGCATATTTATAGTTGCTCTTACATCTGATAGTGATTTTGAAGTGCTTATTAAAAGAGCCTGCAACATGCATGATTGATGAAAAACAAATAAACACTTGGAAGATGACATTCATGTTATAAAAAAAGTTGCTAAAATTTAGTAATTAAAATATGATTATCATAAGTAAATATCAAACATTAAATCATTAGGTTCTATTCTACAAAACAATACCTTACTATTTCTTTTCATAAAGAACTCAACTCTCGAGCACATCTTAAAAAAAATACATACCTGACATGCAACATTTGTTTGTTTATATATATAAAATTAAAATTTTCAAATATAATAAAATAATATAGAACTCGTATATTTTATAAACCTAAAAATTAAATTAAGTAAAATTGTCAGTATAATATTGTACACAAAATTTTACTTCATTTAAACATTCATAGATATGTAATTAAATAGTAACCATTTTATATTTTAAATAATATATTATGATTAAAATAAAAAAAGACGATAAATTTTTAGTTACATAAGATTAGTTAAGAAGATTCCGATAGTGAAAATTGAAATCCTATTGATCTATCTTGTTCAATTCTGGTAAAATACAATGTCACAAAAATGTTAGTGTATATGGGGCTAGATGATGAACTTTCGATTCGTTGAATTACACTCTTCTTTTTTTTCTATGTTAATATCAGGGTCGATCGATTACCCCAGTTAACATGGGAAACAACTCTTACCCATTGGTTCTAGCTAAAGATGTTGAACTTCCAGGCCTGCCTAGTAATAATTCTGGGTAGATTTTCAGCACTTTCTTTTTCCTAATAGATTATGATTCTGTGACTGATATAAAATTGAAAAGGTTTGTTTGATTGTGCAGGTATTGCTTGGACAATACCCTTGAACCTAACAGGACAAGGGGGAAGATAGTTATCTGCCTCAGAGGACAAGGTGGAAGGTTAAAAAAAGGCTTAGAAGTTCAAAGGGTTGGGGGAATTGGTCTCATCCTTGGGAACAATAAACTAAATGGAAATGATGTACCCTCTGATCCTCATTTTATTCCAGCCACTGGACTGTCCTATGATAATGTCTTAAAACTCATTGACTATGTCCATTCTACCCCAAATCCAATGGCACAAATTCTGCCAGGAACAACAGTGTTGAAAACCACACCAGCACCCTACATGGCCTCTTTCTCTAGCAGGGGTCCAAATATAATTGACCCTAATATTCTCAAGGTATCATCACCAAACATTACATTTGAAACCTTGTGTCGTGTCATCATGCAACTGATATATCAAAAGTAACATGAAAATTTTTGAATCATTGTTTTCTTTCAGCCTGATATTACAGCCCCAGGAGTAGACATATTAGCAGCATGGACCGCGGAAGATGGCCCCACACGAATGACATTTAACGACAAACGAGTGGTTAAGTACAACATCTTCTCTGGAACTTCAATGTCATGCCCTCATGTTGCTGCTGCAGCTGTTCTTCTCAAAGCCATACACCCTACTTGGACCACTGCTGCTATAAGATCTGCCCTCATCACTACAGGTAACTTCGACATGCTCATGATCCACCCCTCTTAATTGGCTACCATTCCCTTAGATGATTCATATTTAATTAAAAATTTATTGATGTGTTTAGTTCTATACCAAGTCTAACTTCATCATGAAAATAAAAGTCTATAACAATAGCATTCCCAATTTTACTGATGCAGCCATGCCAACGGACAACACTGGTCATCCATTGATTGATGAAGCTGGAAATCTTGCAACACCTTTTGCAATGGGATCTGGGCACTTCAACCCCAAAGGAGCAGCAGATCCTGGTCTAGTTTATGATGCCTCCTACACGGACTACCTTCTTTACACTTGTAAACTTGGAGTGGCTAAAAACCTCAACATTACCTTTAACTGTCCAAAGTCGTTTCTTGAACCCTTTGAACTCAACTATCCATCCATACAAATCCATGGACTCAATTACTCTAGGACTATTAAGAGGACAGTCACCAATGTTGGTGGGAGCAAGAGTATTTACAAGTTTAGTGCCTCGTCATCAAAGGAATTCTCCATCACAGCCACTCCAGATACTCTTACATTTAATCATGTTGGGCAGAAAATGAACTTCATCATCACAGTGACAGCAAACTTGAGTCAGATACCAACCAACCATGGCCCAGATAAGTACTACTTTGGTTGGTATGCATGGACTCGAGAACATGTCGTTGTAAGAAGCCCACTGGCAGTGTCTTTTATATAGAATAATATTGTGTCTTCTTATTTTCATTACTTTATTGAAGTGTTTTTTCCTTTGACATTTTTCCAAAGGCCAAAGGTCTAAAACAGTTGGAGAATCTTGGGGGAACAGCAACAGATAAGATACAGAATATTAGAGTGGTGGTGATAGCACGATAAGCTTAAGAATGTTATTTGAGGATTGATAACAATTCAACACTAATGAAATCATTGTTTTTATGCCGCTTCTTTTTCTATTGAATCCTCTCAAAAAAAAAAAAATACTGTGCATATATATTCTGAGTCTATGTACTTTTTTGGTCAAATCTTCCTAGCTAGTTGACATCATGGTGGAGCCTTGCTTTAAAGCACTCCTCAACAGGGGCCCATGTTATGAGGATCTTTCAATCGCTTTAAAATATATTTATTACTCCTAAAAAATATAATTTGAAAAGGACTACGGACGCCGTTAGTGTGGCTCTGGTTACCTAAACGTAAAACAAAAATAAGTTAAGGAATCCAATCAGTAATCAGTGGTTTGGTTTTAAAGGGTAAGAACCGAATATCAATAGAGAACAGATATAATCGGTTAGGTACATGTTCGACCCTATTGTGAAGTGACAAAGAAAAACACTTCAATTAATTTGATTCAAATTGTCAGATTCATTAGGTTGATCCAGTGTCAAGAATATACTTAAACAGGAATTAGTATATGCAGAACTAAGAAATTAGTTCCGATTGTAGACATCAAGTCTTATATATTAACAAGTTTTGCTCTGAATACATGCCTAAGCTAACTAAGTGTCTATACATTACAACATTGTCGTTTTTCAATTTAGGGTGCAGAGCCCCGATCCCTCAATGTAGTACAACTTCTGGTTGATCCGTGGCTATGTTGGACCTGGATGCACAGCAATGCAGCAGATTGATGAGCCACTGATGCAGCTGCAGTAGAACGCAACAAGTAGTGTCCTCGTTGGCATAATTGATTTACCCATTTCAATTGGTTGATTCATTATCATCATATGCTTCTGTTCTAACTCTCACCCGTTCGCGATTGAAGTGAAGGTACTTCCATTTAATCCCATATCGTTTTATAACCAATTTCTGCTTCTCTTCTTCGCCTAGTTCTCTAAAAGCTCTTGCCACTCTCCTGACCGTATCTTCGTCAGGTTTTACCCGCAACTCCTCCATGTCTGCAAATACCTGAACTTACACGAGTCTAGTTAAAATTGCAAAAAAAAATAATAATGCGAGGTCAAATGAGAATAATGGTTCAAAGAAGGATACCTCTATGATCTTATCCGGCATATCATGATGATCATATATCGATATCATCCTTGAAAACAGTCTTTTAGAGACAGAGCGCAAGTGGGTATGTATGATCATATTCCACAATGATTCTGCCTCATCTACCCTCTGGTCCATATCAAATGCCAGAAGAAGGGTATCAAACGTTCCCATCGTTGTTCCTTGTCCTTTGCTTAGCATCCACTTTGCTACCTGTGATTTACCGAGGAGTAATAATCAGTAAGATTCTTTACCGTTCCTCCTAAGTAACGAAACATGAGGTCATCAGGTCTAGAAGGAAAAAGGGTCTCATTCACAGAGCACAACTTCATTTAAATCATCCAAATATGTCTGAAACTTTGCCAATCCTGAGATGTTAGATAAATGCAGTTAAAAGTTTTGCATATTTTTACCAACTAAATAAACTTGATGACATTCCCAAAAAAGGATCAAACTATGTCAATATTGATGGATGAAACACAATTAAGAAAAGAGAAAAATATAAAAGCGTATGGATATATGGAATCCATAAAATATATCATGGCCCCTTGTAACTACAAATACATACTTTTACTTCGACAGATGAGGGAAAAAAATTTATGAGATAATGACCACTTTCATTTATTCAGTACCTAAAACCAGATCCAAAACTATAAAAACAAATGAGCAATTTCAGTATTAGTTAACAAGCAAATTCATTTATCAAAAGTTTTAACAATAAACCACCATCCATCAATCATTTCTTGAGCTATGAAAATTTTGAATCCCAGAGAACTTTGCACGAAGCGATATCAGCTCTAGGGCTTGTTATGAAAACACATTTTCAATCATCAAACAAACAGAATATTTGCTGTCAAATATTCTTTAAAAATCAATAAAGGCACTCAAAGCGCTTGGTTTGATACAGAACAGGAGCTATTTAAAGTAGTTGTATTCTTACCTGAATTACACGAACCCACTGACCCCTTTTCCTTAAGATTTTTAAAGCCTTAGCTGCTGCAATCACTGGAAACTCTGTTTCCCAAGCTGTCCATTTGTCTAATGCCCCATAAACAGCTTCTTTCTCATTAGGGAGTTTAGAAACCTATCATTTCAAGTTCAATCATGTAAAAAATAAAAATCAACGTGATACTATAACATTAAAAGAGCCCTCCCGCTGTTCATTAAATGAAATTATTTTCTTAGTACTTCCTTAGTCAATTAACAGTATTTAATAAATAGTTCATTTCCTACCCTGTATTACCGATTTCTCCACATTCATCCGCACCGCACCTCCATGATCCAATAACTAGTAAGAAATGAAGAATCGGTAGAAGAATTGTGGAAAAGCTCAACGAAACTCCAGAAGACAGAAGAAAAATAAGAGAAAGGAGATAAATCACTGTGTTAGAGAGAAATCAATGTGCTCAATCTATTAACCGATCATAACAGGCTGCTTTTTATAAGAAAGATGTAAGTACACTTGAAGACACAAACAAAATAAATGAATCTTACAAATCCAAACCAACCCCTAACTGACAGACTAAGTTCAATTTTGAATACACTAGGTGATAAAATATCAGGTTATGGCAGTGCTGGTGAATGTGGAAGAATCCAGTAATACCCCAAATCCAAAATTCTGACTAAAAGGACATCAATGGGTGACATACAATTCTAACAAGAGTGAGGGCCTTTTGGCCAGACTGAGCTGAATCTCTACTTTTCCACAAGTGGTGCTCTTTCTTTCCAGTTGTCTTCTTCCCTTTTCTGCATTCCAGGTAAAACAAATAATTCACATAAACAAGAGTTCATTGAAAAATAATGAAAATAGAATAAAAAACCTACTTCTTCTCCATGGGACCACCACCTTCTGGGCTAACTTTGGATCTCTTAATCACGCAGTGGATACAACTTCTCTATAATCAAAAGCAGAATATTTCAATACTTCAAAGCCAAATACAAGAAATGCAATTACTATGCTCTTTTATTGAGCTTTTGTTTACCTTCAGTGAGACGGTTATTGGAATTGTTGATAATTTATTCCCCCATAGAAGGGCTCTTGTTTTATCCATCTTAGCCTGGGTCAGAAGAGAAGAATAAGCAATTACAAAAAAAAAAAAAACAGCTTTTTTCTTGGTCAAAAGAACAGCATTACCTGACATATTTGTGACAGGGGCAGAGGAGAAATAATTGAGCTTAAACATGTCATGGGCATCGTGCTTTTCAAATTTGGAGATGTGTTATCACAGAGTCGAAGGGATAAGTACACTCTAGAGTTATCGAAACTGCACTTCCTGCAATTCAATAATCACCATCATTCCTTTTGATTGAACAAAATCTACTGTAAAACCTATGGCATATCATTTATCAGTATCTCTTCAGTTTAACGACTCCCATCCCTAAACTCATCCTTTGCTGCTAAACTTTTTAATAACAGCAAAGAACCCTGTTTACACTCCTTCCCACGTACACGAATTGGTAGCAAATTTAAGGAACAAATTTCTTCATATTTCGTAACCTTTTAGGCAGAATCTTTAATTTGTTTTTCTGTTCAACACCACTATGCTGTTACAGAGTGTAATTATCAATATAACATGTATCTACCCATTATGCTCAAAATTAAGAACTCACTCACTCCGCTACCGAAGTATGCGCATAAAAATCAATAAATTTAGAATACAAAAGCTATACTGTGTAAAACTTTTTACACTGTAAACCAATTAAAAACAGCCTCATAAAACTATAGTAAAAGTTAACAAACCTGACTGACATATATGAAGATTTGGCTAGAGTGTAAAAATGTTTTAACCAGTCAGAGAAGAGTTTATTTCCACTTCAATTTTAAACCAGTGAAATTACCACACTTCAGAATACTTTCTTGTTATGGTTACGCCGAAGAATTTACCTTGTCTGCATTCTGACAACCAAACTATTTAAAGATAAAACTTCCTCGCTTTTCAGTTTCATTTATGCATTCCTTCGAACACTTGATAGGCAATATAAACCAACTCTTACTTATTTCAAAATAAATAACTTTGACAAGCTCAAGAAACTACTGTTAGCAACCGAAAATTGATCAAAACAGAAACAGCACAATAAGAACATGCAGGAAACAAACTCATGGTAGAAGGGAGCACACTTGGGCTGATTGCACGGTTAAATAATACTGCGGCCAATACTTACCCAATAAACTAAAATAAAAAATTAGTACCCTCTGGGTCGATTTTTCCTTGGCATCAGATACGAATTTTGCACCATTGCATACTGTCGGAACTGATGTTCTTCATGACCACGCTGTTCAGTTAATTCCGTGCTTCTGTCTGCTGCAATTCTGCTTGTTTGGGTATGGACTTGCATGCTTGGTTCGCTCTGGCCCCATTTCTCATCGGACCCAGAATAAGGAAAATGTTGTTTACACCACCTTTTGTTAATCATACCTCCCTTATGGTAGTTTTCCACTATTTTCCTCCAAACAGCCTTTTAATATTAAAATTCCTCCATTAGAGTTTCTTTGCAAACAAAGGGACAAACTTTTTAACATTGGAGTCATGCCAAAGTTCTCTTTTTAAGTGCATGTATTTACTGTTTAGAGGAGGTTAGAGAGTGATTTAAGGTATTTACTTGGGGATTTGAGAGAGAGGAAAATAAAGAAAAAGAGGAATTTGATTATTTTATGATCCTCTCTCGTATAATTTGAAGGTGATTTATATAAGATTATATAATAATTTTAATTATTTTTTGTTTTTTTAATTCAATAATAATATAAATATAACTTTTAAAATTATGTTTACAACATTGATTAATATTCTCTACTTTTCATTATTTATCAAAAAAAATCAATACATAAACATATCGTATTATATTATGTTTTTATTAAAATAAATATTTTTCCAATTTATTTATTAAATATTTTTTAGAAAATAAATATAATTCAACTAAAATATAATCTTATATTACTTTCAACCAATTTGATGATTTTGTTTTTCTTTCAATTAAACTTAATTTTTAATAGAGTTGTCAAAAGAGGTTATCCTGTCCAATATACTAAGACCTTGTTCTTTTGAAAGGATGTACTATTCAAGAGAAGAGATGAAGCATGGAAAGTGATCACCTTGTTCTTTTTAGGGTGATGCAAGGGAATGGCAGGGATGGATTAGAGGGATGGCTAAAAAATTCAATCCCTCTACTATGGAAGAGATTAGAAGGTGATAGATACAAAATTACCATTTTATCCTCGTCATATTTATTTTTTACCTCTCTTATACTCGTAATTTTTTGACACGTGTTCACATAATACTGCCTTCTTTCTTATTTCTTCACATAAATTTATCTTTTAATTTTAGTTTTAATTTATTAATAAAAATAAATAAAATTTTATTATTAACAAACATCTAAAAATCTAAAAGTTAAAAATATATAAACAATATATAATTCTATA
>Ga0209589_1001720_pt1 | contig 36734 bp, 24 predicted proteins | sample CowpeawhiteBW_FD_187525 | JGI IMG/M metagenome (GOLD analysis project Ga0209589, IMG submission 187525) | Root nodule microbial communities of legume samples collected from California USA - Cow pea white BW (SPAdes) (version 2) | ecosystem: Host-associated > Plants > Roots > Nodule | place: USA...
ATGAAATACAAATATATATTCACTGTTTGGGAAGGATGAGTTGGTATGGATTCAACATTTGGTTATGAATGAGAATGGGTTGTAAAGGTTGGCATGAGATATTGTGTATGGTAAACATTACTTGATTTATTGAACATGATTGGTCTATGGTCAGTGCGTAATTCCTTGAAATCTCTAGGTGGGATTTCAAGGTTGTGCTTTAGTGGTCGGGACGTAATTCCATGGCCCTTGTTAGTGGGTGTCCATGGTGGTGCCTCATCTATATAACTTGGTAAGGATTCAAGGTAAGGATTGCATCCTGACACTCTAAGGAGTCAGTTAGTCTCACTTAGAGCGGACTGACTCTTGTGGTGAGAGTAGTAGGAGGTCTGAAATTCATTAAGGGCTAATCTTGTGTGTGAGGGAATTGATTCATTGCAACACTTGTAACACTTGTAACACTTGTAACACATAGCTCGGGGGTGAGCAGCTCGGGGTTGAGCAGAGGTATCCACCACAAGTGCGAGCATCTGTTGAATCCAACCAGATTATATGTATCCGGATGAGTCGAGTCGAGTCTTAGGGTATTGATTGGGAGGTCATAACATGCTTGGATGATGTATGTATATTGGACTGTGAAGGTATATCTGATTGCATGATAAAATCTTTTTGGCTCTAGCTTACCCTTTTGCTTGTTTGATTACCTTGTTTGTTGTTTTCTACCGTTGCGATGATCATCAATTTATTGATGGGAGCATATGCGAGAGGTACTTGAGGTCAACAGAGAAGGGATGGTTCCGCTGCACAGTCTACCCGTGCTGGACTTCATGTCTCTTTGGGCTTTTCTTTAGGGCGAAGGCCCGTCTATTGTATTGCCCCTAAGGCTTTATTTCGAATACTGGCTATCTCTTACTCCTTTAGGGTTGTAGGCATTGTAGTGAGCTTTAGTATTTCCTTTTAAGTACCTTGGATAACTGTAAGGAGTGACTTTATACTCCGCAACTTGGCTCTTTATATTATCCGGTGTAAGATTTCATTTAATTATGTTATTATTTAAATGGGATGTTAAAATGATATGATTACCCTTCCACTATTTCAATCTTTCACATACATAAAAAGAGTAATATCATAGTTTTTAAATAAAAAGTAAAATATTTTGTATTTTATTTATTAATAATGTTTGTAAAAAATATTTGAAATTGTTTTGAATGATAAGTTTAGATTAAATAAATAATTTATTAAATTTGAATGAATATATATATATATATATATATATATATATATATATATATATATATATATATATATATATATATTAAAGTATATATAGAGTATATTACAAATATATGAAGATATTGATGGAGAAACAATATCACAAACAATATACCAGAGAATGCAGCAGATATAATTTCCCCTAACTTACAAGAATCTATGAGGAGCAATAATCAAAGAGCAGCAATAATAAATCACCAAAAGCACAAATAAAGGCACCAAGATTTTTAATGTGGAAAACCCCTCAAATCAAGGGTAAAAACCACTAGTCGTCCAGACCAAAGAAATAGCTTCACTATGATCAACAAGAGTACAAAAGAGTCTCAATCAATAGCACAAATTAGTGCCAACACCCAACCAAATAACAAAGCAACAAAGCTTTCAAATAGACAAGAACAAGAGAGGAAAACCTCTAAAAATCACTGCTGGAGTGCGAAATTAATATCTCCCAACTCAGACCTCGTATCAACGATCCAACCGATCAGAATGAAGAGCAATGAGTCTCGAACCTACTGTAAAAATTTCAGCGCGATGCAACGGTGAACGAACCCGCAGTGCCGAATTTACGGCGACAACTCTATGAAAAACGTGAACAGAATTTTTCCTCTACCTCTCCCTCTATGTGTTAGGGCTTTCAGTATGTTCTGACTCTATTGTTCTGCCTCTCTCTTTATTTTATAGCCCCCTCTCCACTAGGTTAAATGAGACATGGACTTCTCAAGTTTTGGGCCTTTTCTCCACATAGGAAGGGAGCCCAATACCCAACAGATATAAATATTGATAAGACATGGATAATATATGAAGAATTGTTTTCAAGAAAGTATCCATATAATCTAAGAAAGCATGGCTAATATTACAAATTTTCTGTCATGCTATTCCACAAAATATAAATAAAAAACTATACATTTTTGTCATGTTAATTTAAAAAAAAAATTGTTTATAAGACGGTTACTTGAGTAATTTAATATAAAGATTATAGTTAAAGATTAAAGTATCGACATATATAGCTTGACAATCAAATTAATTAAACATTCAAAATTTTCAAATATTATTGAGCAACATTCTAGCATTTAAAAATATGAAATTGTGAACATATATAATAGGAGTATTAAATAATTATTAAAAAAATTAAAAGAAAATTTAAAAAAAAATTGTAAAAAAATGTTGGTTGGTTAAGTGGATCAACCCACCTTCAACCCGGCTCAAACCCGTTTAACCCGTGGGTTAAGTGAGTCGAGTTGAGTTCAACCCACTTTTGAAAAAAAATGAATTTTTCTCAACCCAACCCGGCTCAAACCCGTGACGAGCCGGATTGGCTTACGAGTTGAAACCCATTTTGACATCTCTATAGAATATATAGATATTGAGGTACAATTTATATTATTTGAAAGGTTAATATAATATTTAATCTATTTTTAGAAGTACATAAGTATAGGCTAGCACCCCGAAATGGAGGAGACAACGTGAAAGATTGAAAATGTAATTATAGTTTTTTTATTTTATTTTGTAGTTTAATGTTGTCTTTTAACTTTATTGAGTTAACGAAAAAAAACTTAAATATTATATTATTTTAATAAGATTTTTTTTTGTATTTTATTTATTGATAATATTTGCAAAATATATTAGCAATTGTTGTAAACTAACAGTTATTTTTCTATTACAAGTTAGATTAAATAATTTATTTATTAAATTTGAATGTAAATATATAGAAAAGTATATATAGAGTATATAGATATCGGGATAAAGCTGATATTAATTTGAAAAGATAATATAATTTTTAATACGTTTTCAAAAGTAAATAATAGAGTAAAATTGTTGATAGTATAGGATAGGAAAGTACATAATCCAGAAAGATAGAAAGTGAAGCACTATATAAATATTTACTCTACCACTGAATTGTCATTGTTAACGACAATACTATTTTCATATATTGAAAATAATATGTTTCAAAATATTTAATTTCTATCTAAATGGAGATCACCTCTTAAAAATACTATTATTTTTATTTATTTATTTTTTAATTTTTTTTTAAAATATTTTGGACGATGTTGGTTGATTAAATTTGAGTATAAAAATACACTAAATGGAGATAATTTCATACAAATCAATTGGATTTGGTGTTGTTAAATCAATAACCAATTATCAAGATTTGGATTATGTTTCTCTACAACGGAAGTACTTTCTTAAATGAAAGAATTATAAGATAATAGTACATGAACGACTACTTATTTAATGGATTAGACATTTGAATATGTAGTCATGATTTTTGGTAACGTGAAGTGAATAACTTTTCATTAAGTTGCCTTTTCACTTTGATTACGCATGATCATTGTTATCTTTGAAAAAAAATTTGGTTTTTGAATCTTTGAATCAAATTTTTTTTCAGTATTGGATTCGGCTAGACTTTTGTAGTTCATTGTTTTTTGAAGTTTGAAGTTTATTCTAAATTGAATTCGACTATTTTTACATCTTAAAATTCCATTTTTATTTGGTGTAGTTTAATAAAAATGTAGAATAGATGATTTCACTTAAGATTAAAATTTTGGCTTGCAAGTATTTCAACAGGTAAGAAAATTGTTCTTTGTAGATTGCGATTCGTGGTGCTTTGTACTTTTGTAGTTATTTTTTTTTTCAAAAGTAAATAATAGAGTAAAAGTTGTTGATACTACATGGTTGGAAAGTACATAATAGAGAAAGATTGAAAGATTGAAAACCTTCACAGGTACATTTGCAATGGGTTGTGGTCGTACAAAGGTGACTCCTATGAACAATATCTTAAATGGGTGGTCACAAATTCTAAATTGAGATTTGTTCTTCAAGATCTTGAAATTTTGCATTATATAAGTGCTCCCCTCCATGAGCTTGTCCTGCCATATTTCCATATCTTTCTTCTTAGTCATTGCAGGTATGACATCACCCTGAACTAAAAACACATAAAAATCATTATCATGTTATATCCTGGTATAATAAAAAAACTTGACCAAGTAAGTTAGCTTTTGATTCATAGGAATCATCTCCATGTGTCTTTTTGATCCAGAAGAATCCTTGTTTCCCACAATCCAGAGATTGATAATTCTGACAGCTAGTTTCAATGTTTCTTTATTTCCATCAATATCTTTGATCACATCAAGTTTCCTAGCCATATGCAAAAGCAATATATAGACATGAGATACATTATATAACTAATAAAAGAACAAACTTTGAACAAAAAAAAATCATCAAAGGTTGAAGCTTCAAGATAGAACCAAAAAAAAAATCAAGAAAGGTTGAAACTTCAAAATAACAATATACAAAGAAAAACAAAGCAACCACAAATATAAGGTTGAAGCTTTCAACAAAATAAAACCAAGAAACATTGTTTGCAATAACATTGAACCAAAAAATTCTAGAAATGTAAGAAAAATACTATGATAAAAGGAAAGAACTAACTCTAAATCAAGAAAATATAAGAAAGCTTGCAAGTTCAAAATAAATATATACAAAGAAGATCAAAGCATCAACAAACGTAAGGTTGAAGCTTTCAACCAAAAAAAATCAAGAAATGTTGAAGCTTTAAAGCATGTTGAAGAAGAAATAAATTTCAACCAAAGAATATCACAACATCTATAAAAGGAACCGTTCAACCAAGAAAGGAATGAACTAACTTCCAAGCAAGAAGGAAGAAGATGGATATGAAAGTAGGAGGTGAAAAGCTTTGAAGATTAAAGGAAGAAGATGAATATGGAAGAAGAAGGTGGAAAGAAGGATGAAGTGAATATATAGAGTATAAAAAGGAGTTAACATGTGTCAAGTGGAGAAGTAATGTGCAAAATTATGTAAAATGACCAAAAAAACCACAAAAATGGGCACTTGTCAAGAAAATAAGTTAGGGTATTGAAGGAATTTCATTAGGATTAAGTTTTCTTAGTTATATAGTATATAAAAAAAAGTCTTGTCATTAGAAAACCACTTTTGAACAACATTATTAAATACGTATCTTGAAATTCTTGCTTCTGAAATATATTTCAAATATTTATGTAACCTTTTTAAAATTGACTTATTTTAACAAAATTAAATTAAAATTATAAAAAATATTTAGAAAATTAGAAATAAAGACGTCCTTTTAGTTATATAAATTTTGTAATATGTTGGTTTATTGATACATAATTAATGAATCAATAAAATTAATTATTAAATAAATTATTAAAATAACTATGCCATTTAGAAAAATGCTAATAAAATGATGATGTTTCAAATTTTTTAATTTATCTTTTTGATATTTCAATATATATGGTTAAATATTTAATAAACTTTTAAAAATACAATAACAATAAAATGTGAAAGAAATTAGTTAACAATAACATTTATTCAGTTTCCTAGAGTTTTTGAAAGTTGTGCGCTTCGCTCATTGAACATTAATTTACGTAGAAACCACGCATGGAGTTGCGTGTTGGCGTGGCGTATTCTTCACGCGCCTTCATCTATGTTTTTTTTTCATTGGTAGAGTAACTGATACCATTATGTATGATGTGTAACATCTATGTCAATCAACCATAACACTTACAATGTATATGATTTTTGTGATATTTACATGCCAACTACTAATAAAGATTATAAGTTCGATGGTGTATAAATTAAAAAAATTAAAATAAGTTCTATATTCTTATTTTATGTATAAGAAAATCATACTTCTTAAATATAAATAAATTTCAACTATTTTTGAGAAACATTAACTCAATCATACATACATACATATATAATCATTCTGGTGCAGTCCACATTAACTCAAACCAACGTTTGATGAGAAAGTCACTTGATTCTGGTAAGGCATCACCATCAGGGAGCATGATTTCACTAGTTTACACCAAACAATCCCTTTGATGAACCTTACCAAATGAATTACCATACAAAACTTTTAACTCTTTTTTAAACCACTTTACCATGGAAATTCTATCCTTTGCTTCGATGCTGCAATATTATATATGTTCCAGTGAGTTAGTGTGCTTCACAAGCAGCAACTAAAGCGAACCAGAAACAAGAGTGTCAGAACAAAATAGAAACAATAGAAAAAAGAAGAAAGAAACTACATTCGTATATCTCATGGTCTCAGAAATATGGTCACCCCATTTCAGTTTTCTTGCAGATTTCTGATTCTTTCACTGTCTCTACCAACCACTGTTTTTCCAGGTAATTAAGGTCTACATTACACCACTGGGTCTTCTTTAATGCATTAGATTCAATGACTTTTATGTTGTGTATTTAACTTGTAACTGGAATCAGTGGTCCACATTATTAATTTTGTTCTTGGCTTTAGCTCTTTCCCATTTGTATCCTTTTGGTTTTTTGGGTGGCTCTCTGTAGCAGTTTATAAATTTGATCCTGAAGTGCACACTTCAGAGGGTGTTCTGTGTTGTTGCATTGAAGTTATGTCTTGTGAATTTATTATGATTTCTCAAGCTGGATTTTCTTGAGAGGGTTTGTGATTATTCTGCACATTCAACGTAGTTGAAGTTAAAGGTTCTTCTGGTGAGGATCCAAGACCTTGTGGTTCTAGGCATGGCAACAAAGAACAGTACACGTGTCGCAGTTCAAATGGATCTCCCCATTCATATTGCAGCTGGTTATTCTTTAATATCTTTTAAATTTTATCTGCAAAATTTTAATGACTTTTATGTTGTCATGTTCTGTATTTAACACCTGTAACTGGATTCAGGGGTCCACATTATTAGTTTTCTTCTTGGTTTTAGGTCCTTTCCATTTTGTACACCCTACTTTGTAAACATGATCCTTCTGAGTGATCACTTAAGAACTTCTCTGCATGTGTTTATTAACTAAATTCATACTTCACAAGCTGTTCTTGTTGCATTAAAACTATGTGCAGTTTGTGAAATCATTTTGAGTTCTCAAGCTGGATTTGCTTCAGAGTGCTGGTGATTGTTGTACTCATTAAACCAAATCAAATCCATCACCTTAGAAGCTATGGTTCTAGGCACGAGAGGAAAAAACAGAAAAGGTGTTACAGTTCAAATTGATTTCCTCATTCACATTCAGGAGATTAAGCCTTGGCCCCCATCACAATCTCTAAGATCCCTGCGATCCGTGTTGATAGAGTGGAAAAATGGTGAATGTGCATCAGGTTCTACTACTCTTGTTGCACCTTCTCTTGGTTCAGTTATAGGTGAAGGAAGAATCGAATTCAACAAGTCATTTAGGCTACATGTGACTTTGTTAAGAGATATGTCTGTAAGAAGTGGTGATTCTGATGTGTTCCAAAAGAATTGCTTGGAGTTCAACTTGTATGAGCCACGAAGAGACAGGACTATTAAGGGTCAGTTGTTGGGAACTGCAGTCATAGACTTGGCAGAATATGGGACACTCAAAGAGTCTTTGAGCACTAGTGTTCCTATGAACTGCAAGAGGAGTTACAGGAACACAGAACAGCCTCTTATGTTCCTTAAAATTCAGCCTTTTGATAGGAAACTGAAAGTTCTTAATAATGGTGGTGACTCAGTGTCAACACTCATGAATGAAGAATATGCTGAAGAAGCTGAAATTGCCTCTTTTACTGATGATGATGTCTCCTCACATTCATCTGCAGCTGCAGCTTCTCCTTCCCTTGACTCCAGAGGGTTTACCCCACTGAAATTGGGAAAGGTAATTGTTCATGATTTCTTTTAATAGTGTTAGAAATGTAATATAAAATCATTATTGTAATATAACAATCATATTTTTCATCAGTAGTGTGATAAATTACTGTGGTTTTGTTATTTGTCATGTATGAATACATGAAGAAATTCCTCTTAAAGCAATATAGTAATTTCAACTGAATTGCAGAATGAACCAATGAGCAACACTGGTATGAATGCCATGGAACATTCCTTGGCCTCTGAAACAAGGCTTGAAAACATGGATATGATGCAGCAAGATACACACAAGAAGCTTGAGAGGAGTTCTTACATGTCACCATTGGATGCATCTTCTATTAGGAGTGTAGTAAATGATCATGCTTCTAGCTCTCCCATTCGAAATTCATTGTCAGTTAAAAGGTTTGCTGCTTCACCAAGTGCCAATACTTCATCATCTTCAATTTTTGAGGATTTGGACATAAATTCTAGGAGCAACACAAGAAGCAGTGGCTATGAAAGTTTGGATCAGAGTTTTCAAGAAAAGCTTGCTAACTACAGAAATATAGTTGCAGATGTTCAAAGAAACACAAACGGTAGTACTTTTGGCATTTATTCAAAACAAACATCATCTCAGGATAGAGCACAATTCAGTGGCAAAAGTCCTGGCTATGAAAACTGTGATGAAACTGAATATGGTGACAAATATATAATGAAGGATAGTGGAGGTGATAAAATTCGCCATGGTTCTGTTGAGGACATAAGTGGAAATGAAAAATATGAATTGGATAGGCAAAACTGCATAGAGGATGAAAATTTTGAAGCACAAGATGCCAAGGATCAAGCCTCAATGGATAGCAATGCATATTCTTTTGGAGGGTCAAATATTGCTATTCAGGAAAATAATCTCAGAAGTGAAAGACTAAAGAACATCAAGTCTGCGAGGATACCAGCAGACTCTACCAAGAATACTGTATCTCCTGGTAGCCATCATCATGCTGAAGTAAATGAAAATGGCATTCTTGGCTATTCACAAAATAGTGGAGGGAACAGAAGCAATGAAAAAAGGGATTCTAAGATTCATACAAAGGAACCAAGAAATGGTACTTTAGATGGAAAAGTTGAACAGTTGGAGAAGAAGATAAAGATGCTTGAAGGAGAGTTAAGAGAAGCTGCTGCAGTTGAGTCTGCTTTATATTCAGTAGTTTCTGAGCATGGAAACTCCACAAGTAAACTTCACGCCCCAGCACGGCGCCTTTCCAGGCTCTATCTTCATGCTTGTAAAGAAAATGTTCAAGGAAGAAGGGCTGGAGCAGCTAAAAGTTCTGTTTCAGGATTAGTACTTGTTGCAAAGGCATGTGGAAATGATGTCCCAAGGTACATTTGAGCCATATTCTTACAGCATTCTGTTCTATGACTTTTCCAAATATCTTGTCAGTTAGAACTAACACTGTGTGAGATGTTCACCAGTCCTAAGAATCACAAGCTGCACCTTCATCAAATGTTGTAATATCTTTTGTAAAACAAATTTGATTGTCGTTAGTTTGTTAATTCAGCAAACAAGAAGTTGAGTCACAGATAATAGTTTCCTTTTACAAAAATGCCTTCTAAGATGAGAATGGACTAAAACTAAGCTTTATTTTAAAATAATGAAGTAGAAATCCTGCACAAAACTCTTAACTTAGAGGGGTTAGATTATTAATGTTTTGATTTGTTCAAGTGATGTTCTGATGAATTTTGTTGTCTATAATGGAAACTGTAGTTTCCCATGAACTGTGCCAGCTGCTTTACCTCTTCTTGTATAACTACAGGTTGACCTTTTGGCTGTCTAATAGTATAGCCTTGAGAACAATTATAAGCCGAACCGTCAAAGATCCTTCGAATCCTGTAAAATCTGGTAGGAGAAAGAAAACTGAGGAGGAGGGGTATGGTAACTTAACAGCTTCACTAAGGGTGAAGGGGTTATACCCCAGAAAAAATGAAAATGCAGCATTAGGATATGGAGGTTTTGGTAACTGGGATGATCCTCAAGTACTTATATTAGCATTGGAAAAGGTTGAAGCATGGATCTTCTCTCGCATTGTAGAATCTATCTGGTGGCAGGTAATGAACGCCTTGATCTTATCCTCCACTTGAACAATCCTACAAATGATATCTATTTGCTGATGATTAAGTATCACAAAATTCCATTGTAATCTAACATGAATCCTTCTTTGTCTATGCGCAGATTTTGATTCCACATATGCAACACACAAAGTTCAACAGCAAAGACGTGGTTTCAGACTCAAGAAAAAGCTACAGAAGGACTTCTAGCTCATGTGATCAAGAGCAGGGTAACTTGTCTCTATGTATTTGGAAGAATGCTTTTAGGGAAGCCTGTGAAAGGATCTGTCCTATTCGAGCTGGAGGGCATGAGTGTGGCTGTTTGCCTATGCTTTCTCGATTGGTCAGTCTAATTTAATAGTTTCCTAGTCTTTGTTTTGAAACAAAACCAAAGTTTTCATCATATTGCTTTTTGCACTTTGTTTACACCTTTCATGTGGTTTGGCTGTAGTTTGTAAGGTTTTATAGGCTTTGAAAGTTGTGATTGTACAGCATTCTGAAAACAAGTGCAGGATAAACAATAAGTGAAAAACATGTCTAAACCAAAGGTCCAAATTCTACTGAGGATAAAACACTTGTTTTCAATTTTGGATGAAGATTTTTATATATTTTCTTCAGACATTATTATCATCAATTCATGCTTCAAAATTTAACTATGAGAGAACTGTGTAACATTTGTACTAAAAACTATTGCAGTTATAAGGTGTTGGAAAGTCTCACATCACCTGCCTCAATTCTTGAGATGCTACATGTATTTCTGTTGAACAATTTCACTTAATGTCAATTGATATCTCTGCATAATGTATTGATTCATATTACTATCTTAAGTTAATTACTTTGGTGGATGAAAAAAGTGCTTCTTCAGTTCTTAGAGAAGAACATGACATCAGAATGCTTTTCTGCTACTTAACTCTAGATAATGGAGCAATGTGTTGCGAGATTGGATGTGGCTATGTTCAATGCTATTCTTCGCGAATCTTCTGATGAAATACCAACTGATCCTGTATCTGATGCTGTCAGTGATCCCAAGGTTCTTCCCATTCCACCTGGGAAAATAAGCTTTGGAGCCGGTGCACAGCTAAAAACTGTGGTAACTTCTTAGTGTGTGTCTATCTATATCTTTGCATGCATGTGTTTCTTTCTATAAATGTATAAACTAATTTTAGTCTACAAAAAGATTCATTTAATTTGTTCTTCTCATTTTTTTCTTCCATATGTTCATGCAAGAGTTTGTCTAAATACACCCTTAATTTGTCCAACCAAGTTGCTTTTTTCTCTTATAAATGCTTTTGACACAAATGCAGCTTTTAAATTAGTCCATGAGCTTGACCTTTTGGTCCGGAATTACCTGAATAGTTGTTGAATTAGAGAGTGACTCTTTTGAAAATCTAAGAGTCTAAGTCCCACCCTTAAATCCAACACTTATGGATTTGGGTTAGACCGGTAGGATCCTTTCCGGATGAACTCAGATCTCATTTGTATTATATCTCTCCGATAAATCCTTTGGAAAGAACCATCATACTCTACATACTGAATACAATTTCACTGTACATTATTTTCTTGTCTTCATTGTTATAATCTTTACATTTATGTCACCAATTTGTCACTATCAGATTGGGACCTGGTCAAGATGGTTGACTGACCTATTTGGCATGGATGATGATGATGATGACTCAATTGGAGATAAAGCTGAAACTGATAACAGTGAAGAAAAACAAAATGCATCCTTAAAGTCCTTCAGTCTTCTGAATGCTCTAAGTGACCTTCTGATGCTTCCTAAGGATATGCTGTTAAGTGCATCCATCAGGAATGAGGTTGTTTTGGCAATGAAATTGAACTTTTCTTCATGTAGTTAGTTGCTACCATGCTGTTATGTTTCATTATTCATGCTGAAAGGATTCTTGTTTGTTAAGGTATGCCCTATGCTCAATGCAACACTTATGAAGAAGATTCTGCACAATTTTGTCCCAGATGAGCTTTGTCCTGATCCTGTTCCCTCTGATGTCTTTGAGGCTCTTGACTCAGAGGTTAGATATTCAAATTTTCACTTCAATTCTTTTTTCCTTGTTATAGAAGATCTTCTTTTGAATATGATATAAAGATACAAGGATTGAACATGATATAAAAGACAATGATTTTGTTGAAAAATGGGTACTGTTATACATTAAGTAAAATATAATTATATTAGTATATTACTAATACTGTGTTAATTTACTCTTTTGGATTGACTTATTTTTTTTGCTTATATTATTTATTTTTCTACTTTTAAAGAATATAGTTTATGTATTGATTTTACCTTGCCATATAATAACAAATTGACGACATATATGATAAGATTACCTTAAAGACTAAACTATCTTGTCGATTTGATTGATTACAAAAAAAATGGTTAATTTATATTTGTTTTAAATCTATAATAGTAGCTAATATTTTCTTTTTCTTTTAAATGTTTGTCAATATAATTAATGTTACTTTAGTTTAAAATAATTAACCTATAATACATCAAAGGTTTGTTGTTATAAAATGTAGACTTAATTAGTTTTAAGTCTCTCGTAAATTTACCAATTTTTAATTCAGTCTATATTAAGTTTTTTGAGTGATACAAAACATTTTTATACTTTTAATTTATCTTTGTGTTTTAATGATTCTTGTTAATCTAGAAATATGATTGTTAATTGGTCTTATCATCATTTTGTTTACTTATTTCCGCGTGTTATACAGGTTAGATTTTGTGATTAATATAAAAATAATATTATAGTTAATATAAAATAATAAATAAATTTTATTGTTCTCATTAAAAATATATTAGATAGTGGGATCATCGTGCTTCTTGATGATTTCCTTATCATCACTTATGAGTTTGTTTTTGTTGTTCAACGTGTTCTCAGTAATGAAAACAATAAAAATTGTCAATATTTTATATTAACTACAATATTATTTTATATTAATTTTTTTAAAGGATAGAAAAAATAATAATAATAAGATAATATAACACTCACATCATCCGATAAAAAAATATGATAGAAACTCATTAAAAGGTATAATTTTGTCCAATAAAAAGACAAAAAAATTAATAAAATTCAATTGAAAAATACCCGATAACAAATTTGAAACTTAATTAAACCTAAAAGATAACAATCATTACTTTTAATTTTTGTCCTATAAATGAAAACGGAATATAATTAGACTAAAAGTCGTAATTTTTAATTGATTATGTAAGTACAGTTCAAGTTAAATCATTCTTATATTGATTTTTCATTGCTTATTTTGAAGTGTTGATGTTTAGCTGTTTGATGTGCAATGTGAATTTTTCTAAGTTTTGTTTGGAACTTGGAACAGAATGACATGGAAGATGGAAAAGAGGTTGTGAACAACTTTCCATGCATTGCAGGTCCCATTGTGTATTCACCTCCAACACCATCTTCCATTGCAAGCTTTGTTGGAGAGGTGGGAAGCAAATATCATCTAAGAAGAAACAGATCATCAATTGTTAGGAAGTCACATACAAGTGATGATGAGTTGGATGAATTGAAGTCCCCATTGTCTTCAATATTCTTGAGTGCTTCCTCATCCCCAAAACTTTCAACAAAATCAAGCTTCAAGATGAAACAAGTTAGCAACCAATCTCCTCTCAGATATGAACTCCTTAAGGAAGTGTGGATCAAGAGTGAGTGAGTGTTCTTCTTGAAGAAAGATTCCACTCTTTCAAAGTGAGCTTCTATGTATGATGTGTATCAATCAGCCTTGGAGTTCATTAGTTGCTTTTGTAATTAGAATTACAATTTTATCTTAATAACAAGATTGCTTTAAATATTTGTAAGGATTAGAGATTTGAAAATAGGTTCCAAACCATGAATCAACTTAGCTTATTATGGGTTGTAGTTCGATTAGATTGGAAAAATATATATTTTTTAATTGTGGATTAAATTATATTCAACTTACTTCACTCACAAGTTAAACGAGTTTGAACAAGATTAAAGGTGAATTGATTGTAACCCACCAACAATAACCTTTTAGTTTTTTTGACAAGTGAATCTGTATGAGTTTTATTAACTCATTGACATTTCTAATAAAAATTATTTTTGTGAAATCTCAACTTTTCTAATGAAAAATATTATTAAATATATATATATATATATATATATATATATATATATATATATATAAACTTGTATTTAGGTTTTTAAGTTTTAAAATAATTGTGTAACAGAAAATTTAAAGTGAATTAAATTTGGAGACATTTCTTTTAGAAAAAATCAAAACAAACTACCTAATGTCAGATTTAGGAACTATTTTTTTTTCGGCTTTTCCATTTTTCTTTATGGAACGCTTTCCAAAGAATGGGAACACAATATCTAAAATTGGATTTTTTTTTTGGATTTGAGGTATGTCCTAAATTAAATTTATCAAATTTGTCATGTTAGTAATAATAAAATTGTGTCTTATAATTTATTTCATTGTTATATTTATTGAATTCATCTTGATTAAAATTAAAAAACTTATTATTATAATAGAAATTATAATAATGAAAAATAAGTCTTATATAATTTTAATTTAAATTGTTGTTGATCATAGGATTATTGAGGATAAAACATCATTAATCTGGATAGATCAATGTGTATAGTGGTCTTTATAAGATAAAAATTAAAAGATTTTATTTTCTAAATTATATATATAAATGGTACATATAGATATGACCATTGATCTTACTCAAAGGAAAATTTCTAATGGTTGTTGCTGATTAAGTGTATCTGTACTTTTGATGATGTCCATAAAGAAAGATAATAACATGAGAATGATTGGAATTGAAATAAGACATAAGAAGTATGTGTGAGCATTATTGTAACCTAAATCGCGGCGAGACGACTAACTAAAAAGAAATTTATTTAGAAAAAAGATACTTGAAGTCGTCAACATAGTTTGTTCTGAAAAACTATGGAAAACCATAAAATTAAAATAAAGTCCGCAAAAACCATATTTGGGATTCGGGAGTCGGTTACGCGTAGGGAATGTATTAGCACCCTACAATGTCCGTCCAAAGGCGGTACCTTAATTAAATTTTTAAAAGAGATGAGTTTATTTTAAAATATTTATTTTTCCCAAAAATAAGAAAATATATTGAACAAATATATTTTTTGAGTGAAACAGACCTGACAAGGGTTAACCTTGGTCCTACGTATTCTCATTAAAATTGAGAAATCAGAGCTAAGTAGTTCTTTGTAAAACTATTTGGAAATAACATTTTGAAAGTGAACCCGACAAGGTCTGATCTCGCTCCTACGTATTTCCATTCACAATGGAAAATCAGGGATCACGTAGTTCTTGATAAAACTTGATTACAATATTTAGTTTTTAAAGTTGTCTTTTGACATTTTTGAAAAATGACTGTCATGCGACACGTGTGGTCGGGTTGACATAAAAAACATTTCTATACTTTGTATTTTTTAAAGGGAGTGTCGTGCGATGCGAGCGGTCGATTAGACACCAAACTATTTCTATGATTTTTATATTTTAAAAAGGAGTGTCGTGTGACGCAAGCGGTCGATTAGACACCAAAACTATTTTTATATTTTTGTATTTTTAAAAAGGAGTGTCGTGCGACGCGAACGGTCGATTAGACACAAAAACTATTTTTATAACTTTTGTATTTTAAAAAATAAGTGTCGTGCGACGCGAACGGTCAATTAGACACTAAAACTATTTTTATAACTTTTGTATTTTAAAAAATAAGTGTCGTGCGACGCGAACGGTCAATTAGACACTAAAACTATTTTTATAACTTTTGTATTTTTAAAAAGAAGTGTCGTGCAATGCAAACGGTTGATTAGACACTAAATGAAAAAAGAAAGAAAATAATTTTTAATTTTTATTTATTCTTAGTTTTATCATTTTTTAAAAAATTTTAATTTTTATTTCAATTTAAAATACTTTTATTTATTTTAGAAAAAAATGTCGTAATTGAAAAGTGAGATTTAATTAGAAAAATGGTAAAATTGAAAATAGAAAATGGTACAATTAGAAAACCTACACACATGGGAATGAGGGTGCATAAAGAGAAACACATGGTACATAAAGTAAATGTATCCTAGCCTAAAAAAGAAAATTAAAGGAGTGAGGTGTGTGCTTAGTGAAAATGTGCAAGTTATGAGGTAAAATAAAACTAAATACAAGGGGTGTGATTATTACATTGGGAAGTGGATGAAGTAAACATAACCCAAATTAAAAATGGGGGTGCACAAATTAAATTATGGAGGTGCATTGAGAAAAAGATTAAATCTGCCAAAACCCTAACCCATGCAACATCTGGAACTTAACCCTTAAACTTCATCTTCTTCCTTCCGCAAACAACCACTGCATAAACACCACAACTGCCCCTACTCGAGACCCACTACCAGACCACCGGCGGCAACACGGCCATCAACGGCGTCAGCTGCCATCGTCAAAGCATCACCAACGGAAGCGCTTGCCACCACTTCACCTTTGTCAATCACGTGGAGCGGAACTGCACGACCTTCATGCTGATGTTTCCTCTGTCGGCATCATCACAGCCATAGGCTAGGCTGTCACCGTTGTCGTGCTGTCAGCATCGACGCTTTCCTCTCGTTTTCCCCTCTCAAACGTATTGGGAATTCATGATTGTTATCCTTTTGATAGCTAGAGAGATAGAGAGAAGGAAAAGAAAAATCTGATATATTCAGTGTTGTAAAAAGATAGGTATACAAGGCTTATATATAGAGTTCTAAAAATAGAAAAAACAGAAACTTAACAATATTGATAAACCGGTAAAACCCAACACCCCCCATAAGCTCATGAGTGAATATCAATCAGTCTGAGCTTAGATACAGCAGTTTTGAAGATGCCAGGATCAAGAGGCTTTGTAAAGACATATGTTCCTTGATGTGTGGAAGTTATCGGAAGGAGCTGAAAGAGCTTGGCTTGAACCTTCTCACGGACGACGTGACAATCTATTTCTATATGTTTTGTTCGTTCGTGGAAGATGGGATTCAAAGCAATGTGACGTGCTGATTGGTTGTCGCAGTAAACCATAGCTGGTTCCTTGGATTTAATCCTTAGCTCATCCATCAAGTATTTCAGCCATTGTATCTCACAAGTGAGAGTGGCAAGGGCCCTATACTCTGCTTCTGATGAAGACCGCGAGAGAGTGGACTGTTTTTTTGATTTCCAGCTTATTAAGGATGACCCAAGGAAGACGCAAAACCCAATTGTGGATCGTCGTGAGTTGGGGCAAGTTGCCCAGTCAGAATCACAGAACCCCTTTATTTATAGGCTTGAGTTGCTGGGAAAGAAGAGACCCTGTCCAGGTGTCGTCTTAATGTATCGAAGCACACGGTTGGCAGTTGTGAGGTGTTCTTCTGTGGGAGCTTGAATGATTTGACTCAAAAACTGTACCGCGTATCCGATGTCGGGTCTGGTGTTCGTAAGGTAGAGAAGACGTCCTATCAGCATTTGATATGGAGTGATGTCCTTAAGAGGAGTTCCATCTTCAAACATATTTTTAGTGTCTTTAGTAATAGGGGTAGCACATGTTTTTGAGGCAAGAAGACCACTGTTAGACAAGATGTCCAAGGCATATTTCCTTTAGGAAACATGTATTCCTTCTCTTGATCTAGCAATCTCCAACCCGAGGAAATACTTCAGATTTCCCAAATTCTTTACCTTGAAGGTGTCATCTATGGACTGCATGATCTGCTCAATGTCAGGGAGATGATTTCCTACAACTATAATATCATCAACGTAGACTAATAGAATAGTGATGTTAGTTTCGAATATCTTTGTAAACAAGGAATGGTCATATGCAGATTGAGAAAAACCACAAGTTTTAAGGTGATATGAAAGTTTGGCAAACCATTGCCTGCTAGCTTGCTTCAAGCCATATAGGGACTTTCTCAGTCAGCAAACCTGCCCATCCTTTATACCAGTACACCCTGGTCGAGGAAGCATATAAACTTCTTCATCTAGCTCTCCATGGAGGAAAGCGTTGTTCATGTCCAGCTGCTTCAAATGCCAATTTTGTGTAGAGGAAATGGCAAGGAGAAATCTGATGGTGGTCAATTTTGCTACAGGGAAAAAAGTATCCAAATACTTTATGCCCTCTAGTTGAGTGTAGCCCTTGGCTACAAGTCTTGCTTTGTAACGTTCCACTTCACCACTTGCCTTGTATTTTATCTTATAGACCCATCTACATCCTATGGGTTTTTTGCCTTGTGGAGGATCAACAACTTCCCAAGTCTTATTCTGTTCAAGGGCTTTAATTTCTTCTGTCATGGCCTTCCTCCATTCAGGAAAAACAACAGCTTTATTGTAAGAGTGTGGCTCTTTGTTGATGGATACAGCAAGAACATATTTCATGTGTGAAAGAGAAAGTCTATTATAATTAAGACAAGAAGATAAAGGATAAAGAACATTAGTGTCGTTACTCTTTATATGAGAGCTAAGTTGACAGTGATAATCCTGTAAAAAAGTGGGAGTTCTTCTATTTCGAGTGGAACGTCTCAAAGGATCAATGATGTTTTGAATTTGAGATTTAGTGCAGGGCTGAACTTGTTCAGTTTGAGTATTATCGGTGTTGTAATTGATAGGTTCAAAAAAGTGATTAAAGTCAGATATCTGATATGCTTTATTTTCTTGTAAAACAGGATCAATTTGATTGGCATAAGGAAACACTTTTTCATAGAAACTAACATCTCTCGAAACAAAAATCTCCCTACTCTTAATGTCCAACATAACATATCCTTTAGTGCCATTTTGATAACCTAAGAACACACATTTCCTAGCTCTAGTGTCGAATTTAGATATATTTCTTTGTAAGCTAGAGGCAAAACACAAGGATCCCTAAACTTTAATATCATCGAAATTGGGTGTGGTTTTATAGACTAACTCATAAGGGGTTTTTCCTTTCAGAATTTTAGTAGGCAAACGATTTATCAGGAAAACAGACTGCATAATAGCATATGACCAGAAAACCATGGGAATATTGCATTGAAAAATGAGACTTCTACAAACTTCCATAATATGTCTATGTTTTCTTTCTACAATAGAGTTTTGTTGGGGAGTTTCTATGCAGCTGGTTTGATGAATTATACCAAAATTATCATACAAGTCTTTACATATGAATTCACTTCCATTATCAGAACGTATGGCTTTAATTTTCTTGTGAAATTGAGTGTTAACCATGATAATAAACTTAGTTAAAGCATTTCTAGTTTCAGCTTTTATTTTTATCAGAAATATCCAACAGAACCTACTATGATCATCTACTATAGTCAAAAAGAATCTATGCCCATGTATAGAGGTGGTGCCGTAAGGCTCCCAAATGTCAACATGTATCAAATCAAAAATATGTTCCGAATATGAACTACTAGTTTGTCTAGAGAAATGACAAACATCACAAGATTTGGTTTCACTAAACACAATGCAAGGAAAACATTTACTGATAAGATGTAAAACTTTATCTGACGGATGCCCCAGCCTTTTGTGCCATATTCCCTCGTCTTGACTTTTTGAGCTGTCACTTCGTGCCTCACTAATGTTGGAAAAGGAGTTCACAATCCTTGCTGCTTTTGACAATTACAGTATGTATAACCCTTCTTAGAGCCTAGCTTCTCCAATCATCTTCAAAGAACATGCATCTTGGATCTGACACAACTTAGAGGAAAAAATTAGCTTCCAGTTGTGGTATTTAACAATATTTTGCATAGAGATAAGATTTAAAGAAAATTCAGGTACAAAAAACACATTATGCAGGAAAAAATTCTCAAAAAGTTTCATAGTGCCATCATAATGAGCAAACATATGTGATCCATTCGGTAGTTTAGTGCATGTGGGTTTTATCTTTCTAAAAACCACAAAATTAGAAGCATTATAGGTAACATGATCTGTTGCCACTGTATCTAAAATCCATGTATTATTTCTGTTCTTACCATCAGAGGCTTTCTCACCAGTGGAATCTGTAAGACCCGTGGAATTTAATTAATTAATTAATAAATGTGGGTGGGAAAATTACTAGCTCATGTGGTTGAGAGTGATTTGATTGTGTGAGAGGACTTAGGTTCAAGTCCTATGTATGCCAATTTTGTGTTATTATTCGTTATTATTTTAATATATGTTAATCATGTTGTGAAATAATATGATAGTTGGATTATAATTGTTAGCATGAAACATGAATTGGTTAAATGGTGGGACATTGATTTGGCAATAGAATGATGATGGGTTCAAACCTTGGTGAAGTCAAATTAAAACCTTATTTTTTGTATTTTTGGCTTTGGTCTAAATAGGAAAGGTTGAAAGAAAACCCTAGTAGTACGGCAGCTGAGGGGTGGCTGGAAAATGGCCATAATGAGTTGGTAAATGGCATTAAACACCACTTAATACCCAATTTTCGTTCTAGGAAATTCACCTAGTTTTTAGGCACACTTTAAAAGGAAAAAGTGGGTTAATAGAGAAGGTTTTGCAAGCTGGAAAATATACCCAGAAAGAGAGCACGAAAATCTGAGATTTTGTGAGGTTTGAGTGAGACTTTTGGGGCTGAATTGAGAGAAGGCTAAGGAGGCAATTGGTGTAAGGAGAAATCTTAACCGTCAAAGCTTTAAGCGAAGGAAAACCAGGTTAGGGGAGTTTCTTACGTTAATTTGATGTTTTGGTATGAATTGTATGATCATTATACGTAAATTATGAATGGTTGTTAATTGCTCTGTGTTTCTGCTAAAATTTTGGAAATTTCCTAGAAACCGCCTGGCGGGCTATACATAGCCGCCAAGCGGCTCATCCATTTTGCATGTGTTTTCTGTGTTTCTGGATGCAGCGCCTGGCGGTGAGGCCCTGTACCACCAAACGACTCAAAGCCTGTATCAATTATGGGTTGTTTCTGGATGAAGAGCCTGGCAGTATTCATTAATTTGCCAGGCGACGCGAATCTGTGATTCGATTTCCACTGTTCTGCACGTTCTAGCATGATTCTGATCGGGGAAAAATCACGGGTTAGCTCTTAAAGGATGATTTGACGTAGTGATTCGTTGAAATTAGTGTAATTACGGGAGGAAATTAATGGAACAATGCAAACGATATGTTAGGGTTAATAAGTTGGGAAAATTGAAAGAGATGGATAATTATTGTGAAATTCAACTATAATCTAAGCTGAAAATGGTTAGAGTTGATCAATGTACTATTGTTATTAGGTTCCTGGTTGAAACAGAAGGGTATCAGACTGAAATATGTGTAAGAAAGAGAAGGGTGCGAGAATAGGGTAGCTGACGCAACAGAACTGGATGTGTCCCAGAACTGGTGTGCCGCCTAGCGGTTTATAGAACTCCGCCAGGCGATGGCGTGAGATCAGAAACACTCTTGAGATGTTTGGGGATGTTGGGTATGATTTGAATAACATGGTAAACCTGATGGAGGACAACATTGAACGAATAGTGAAAATATCCTTTTGGTATTAACTTGGGAGTTGATGAGTAACTTGGAAAGGGAAGAGAATGAGAACAAATAGGTGACGGGAAATTTGTGATCATAATTGGGTTTGGGCTGAAATACTTAACATACGTTAGTATATGTTTCACCAATTTTAGCTAGCTGAATTGAGGGTTGAATTAGCGAGAGTAGCAACATGCGTATAAGAAACCAATAGTATATTAGATTACAGGGTATGACATAGCAGTGGTATGGTAAGGATGGACCTAATAGGTTACTACCCATGAATGGAGATGTTAGTCATAAGCTGGTAAGAGGTGCAGAAATTATAGGTGAGATGAGTATGAGGAGTTTAAGGAAACCAACCATGTCTATGTTGGGGTGGAGAAATCACTTGAGGGTGAAATCAGGTAGTATCACACTGAACGATAAGGGAAATTCTATTTTTATAAAGTGAGAGTGCATGCTAGTGGATTTCAAAATGGATAAGTGCAGATAGCGGTGGAAATAGTGGCCTCTGAAGCAACGTCTGCCTGGCGGTGTGGACAGTTCTGCCAGGCGATTGTTACAGACTTTGTAATTATTTTGAGGCGTTTGGCGCCTGGCGGTACGTGTCCCCCGTCAGGCGGTCTGGAAGCGGATAGAGCCTAGCGGTACGTGTCCCCCGCTAGGCGATTTGATTACTGTAAGTCCTGGTTATTGGACTTTGTAGGGTGTTCTACAAGACTTTTGGTGATGCTTTAAAGGTAAAATTGATGGGTTCCTTAAGTTGAGCTCGGAACGTATCCCTTGAGTTAAGCTCGGGATAGGGGTTAAGAACGTACATTCCTCAAGTTAAGCTCGGAATGACATCCTTCGAGTTGAGCTCGGGATGGTGGATGAACACGATGAATCCTTGAGTTGAGCTCGGGTTGGCGAGTGTTACCGGTGTGAGTGTGTTGGTTGTGGCTAGTACGGATAGGTCCAGATAAATTTCCCTCCTCAGTAAAATGCTGACGAGTTTGGTAGTCTTGGGACATTACAGACTATGTTCGTATTTGGGAACTCCACCTGACTGTACGGTGTATGATCCGTGACATTGGTTCCCACACGTGCTCTATCGGTTGTGGCCGATAGGTAATTTAACCAGCTATAAAAATGTGGCGTGCTCAGGCCACGGCTAATAGGAGGAGGAGAAACACTACTGGAGCTGACGAGATCGCTCAGGCAATTCATCGCATGGTGGATCCGATGCAGCCTATTGCCGCTCAACCTAAAGTCGTGGTGGCACCAGTTCGCCCTGAGTCGATGGAGGATTTCATGAGGCATAAGCCCTCAAAGTTCTCTAGTAAATCCACCCCTGATGAGGCAGACACATGGCTGAGAGAGTGCGAGAAGATCTACAGGGTGATAGACTGCACGAATGCACAGAGATTGTCATTTGTCACTTTCCTCCTAGTGGCAGATGTGGAGTATTGGTGAGTGGGCATGCAGCAGTTGATGCAGACACGTGCCAAGGAGATCACTTGGACTTCCTTCACGACCAGATTCCTGGAGAAGTACTTTTCGGATTCGGCGAAACACGAGAAGAAGCTGAATTCCTCACCTTTCAGCAGGGGAACCTGACTGTGCAGGCATACACAGACAGGTTTGAGTATTTGGCTAAATTTTATTCAGCTGCAGTCACTGAGGAGTGGAGGTGCAGGAAGTATGAGGGCGGGCTGAAACATGAGATGCGCCGATTTATAGTACCACTCCGCATCAGGGAGTTTCCGATCTTGGTGGAGCAGGCCAAGACGGTGGAGCAGCTAAAGACGGGACCCAGCAATGGAACTCGACCACAGAGGACCACGACAAACTCTCGTCAACAGAAGAAGCCATATACTAGACCACCACCTTCTTCCAGAAAACTACAATGTTTCAACTGTGGTGGGGAACACTTAAGGAGGGATTGTCCAAAACCCTCTGGCAGCATTAGAGGCAGCAGTAGCACTGGCAAGTGCTACGTGTGTGATCAGACGGAACACTATGCCAGACATTATCCTAACAAGAAACCAGCTGAAGGTGCACAAGCCAAGAAACCCATGGGAGACAGACCCAGAGCACCAGGGCGTGTATTTGCATTGACGACCACAAAGGCGACCCAGTCAGGTAACCTGGTACAGGATACTTGTTTACTATTTGGTAACCGTGTGGTTGTGTTATATGATTCAGGAGCTACCCATTCATTCGTATCTAATGAATGTGTGAAGAGGCTCAGAGTTGTGATACAAGAGCTGGGGTGCGAGTTAATAGTCGCGACACCAGCGTCAGGCGAGGTATCCACCATATCGGTTTGTGTGGGATGTCCTATGGAGGTGGCGGGCCGCAGATTCAAGGTGAATCTTATTTGTCTACCCATAGAGGGTCTGGATGTGATTTTGGGTATGGACTGGTTGTCGAGCAACCTTGTGGTAATCGATTACGGACGGCGTAGGGTGGTATTTCCTAAAACAGCAGGATTGGAGCTCATCTCTTGTAATTAGGCTGTGAAGGAGATTGAGGCTGGAGCTACATGTTTCATGATAGTGGCTCATGCAGTGAAGCTGAGTATTGCAGAGAGAATCAACAGGATACTTGTGGTGGAGGAGTATGCAGATGTTTTCCTGGATGAAATTCCAGAATTGCCACCGAGTCGGGATGTGGATTTCACCATTGATCTCATCCTTGGAGCCGGTCCAGTGTCCATGGCACCCTATCGGATGGCACCAGCCGAGTTATCTAAGTTGAAGAAGCAGATTGAAGATCTGCTTGAGAAGAAATTTATACGTCCGAGTGCATCGCCTTGGGGGGCACCTGTGTTACTAGTGAAGAAGAAAGATGGCAGCTCCAGATTATGTGTCGACTACCGGCAGTTAAATAAGTTAACCATAAAGAATAAGTACCCACTTCCGAGGATTGACGACCTGTTGGATCAGCTGAGGGGAGCTGCAGTGTTCTCGAAAATAGACTTGAGGTCTGGGTACCATCAGATCCTAGTCAGGCCGGAGGATATGTAGAAGACAACTTTTAGGTTGCGCTATGGCCACTACGAGTATGTGGTGATGCCGTTTGGGGTGACTAATGCGTCGGCCATATTCATGGATTATATGAATTGGATCTTCCAGCCATATTTGAATAAGTTTGTGGTAGTCTTTATTGATGATATTTTGATCTACTCTAAGAGTAGAGAAGAACACGCAGAACATCTGAGAGTGGTCTTGGGGATTCTCAGAGAGAATCAACTGTATCAGAAGCTGTCGAAATGTGAGTTCTAGTTAGAGGAGGTACAATTCCTGGGCCATGTGATCTCAGCCCAAGGGATAGCAGTGGATCCGGCCAAGATCGAGATAGTGGTGAAGTGGGAGAGGCCACAAACAGTCATAGAGGTGCAGAGTTTTCTAGGTTTAGCAGGATACTACAGGCGCTTTGTGGTGGGCTTCTCCAAGATGGTGAATCCATTGACACAGCTCACTAGAAAGGATCAGCCTTTCTCGTGGACAGATGAGTGCAAGGCATGCTTTGAGGATATGAAGAGGAGATTGACTACTGCACCAGTGTTGGCGATCCCTGAAGCGGCGGAAACAGTGGCCTCTGAAGCAGCGTCCGCCTGGCGGTGTGAACGGTTCCGCCAGGCGGTTGTTGCAGACTTTGTAATTATTTTGAGGCGCTTGGCGCCTGGCGGTACGTGTCCCCCGCCAGGCGGTCTGGAAGTGGATAGCACCTAGCGGTACGTGTCCCCCGCTAGGCGATTTGATTACTGTAAGTCCTAGTTATTGGACTTTGTAGGGTGTTCTACAAGGCTTTTGGTGATGCTTCAAAGGTAAGATTGTTGGGTTTCTTAAGTTGAGCTCGGAACGTATCCCTTGAGTTGAGCTCGAGATAGGGGTTAAGCACGTACATTGCTCGAGTTGAGCTCTTAATGGCATCCCTCGAGTTGAGCTCGGGATGGCGGATGAACACGAGAAACCCTTGAGTTGAGCTCGGGTTGGCGAGTGTTGCCGGTGTGAGTGTGTTGGTTGTGGCCAGTCCGGATGGGTCCAGATAGATTGCCCTCCTTAGTAAAATGCTAACGAGTTTGGTAGTCTTGGGACATTACAGACTATGTTCGTATTTGGGAACTCCACATGGCGTTACGGTGTATGATCCGTGGCATTGGTTCCCGCACATGCTCTGTCGGTTGTGGCCGATATCTTTGGCAACAAATTATCTTGCGGTAATCACTAGAAGAGGTAGAACATGAACGGTCTGGTTGTGGCCAGATGATAGAGAATAGAGAAAGAGATCGCATATTGGTTCTTTGCAGAAAATAGTTATATGGTTGGTTATATATTTATTATTATAATGTATGTTGATTTCATAAGCTCACCCTATCTGCTTGTGTTTGACGATGATCGTATACGCGGTACACGTGAGCAGAGGATGTTGATGCAGGTGGTGCCGGTGATGCTTAGATCCGGAGCGGGGGATAGCATGGGAGGCTTTTTATGACTTTATGTTATTTGTATTTTGAAATAAAATGTAAAAGTCTATGAGACCATTTTGGATTATTCAGTTTTTGTAATCTTGGATTTGGAATTAAATATTGAAATTATAAAAGTTTAAATTTCCCGCGCTTTTGAGAAATGAAGTTTATTCATAAATGCGACATCTTTGTGATTTTATTTGTTTTATTTATTTAAATAAGTAATATCCTGACGGGATGTTACAGAATCAGTCACGAGATTGTTAACCTTGTGTGAAACGTCGCCTTTAACTTCTTGAATCAACTTCATGATTTGATGCATCTGTGCATCTGAGAAAAGATTACTTTCCTTTCTTATTTGTTGATCTTGCTGTTTAATCACGATTTCTTCCTTCTCAGTAATAGTGTTGTTAACAACCTTCTCACCTTTGGTCTTGTACCAAGGAGGATAAACGTGCTTTGCATAGCACTCATCTACGGTGTGGTATAATTTGTGGCAATAACTGCATTGTTTGCCATTATTCTGATTTCTGTTCTTGCCCGTCCTTGTCCCTTCCAATTCTCATTATTACTTTTGGAGGTTCTTTGATCCTCAGTGGTTGCTGCACTTATCAAGATTTTACTGGCTTCTATGGTATGTCCAGCAAGTTGTCGTTCTTGTTGCATAACAAGAGAGAAAACATGATTCATACCTGGTAAAGGTTCCATCAACAAAATTTGGGTCTTCACAGTACCATAAACATCATTGAGACCTTTCAAGAAACACATGATGTACTCAGATTCTTTGTGCTTGATAACCGTTTTAATGAAATCACATTCACACTTAACCTTGTAGGTGCAGCCCAACGTTGGTCTGAGAGATTCAAGTTCCTCCCACAACGCTTTTAGATCTGTGAAGAAATCTGTGACAGATCTTTCTCCCTGTTTGGTTGAGTGTTGTTCTTGAAGGAGATCAGAGATCCTAAAATGGTCCCCCTTCGAAAAACGTTCGCGGAGATCATCCCACAAGTCTTTCGCGTTTTCGATGTACACGACGCTTTGAGCGATCTAGGCATTCATGGCGCGCGTCAACAATGATATTACCATCATGTTGCATCGTTCCCAGGCGTCATGGAGGGCAGTTCCTTGTTCTGGATTTTTGACACTACCATCGAGAAACTTGTGTTTGTTCTTGGAAATCAAGGCACGTTTCGTGGCACGACTCCAAGCATGGTAGTTGGCCCCATCAAGTTGAATGTTGATCAACGTTGCCCCTGGATTTTCACCAGGATGCAAGTAAAAAGAACTTGAAGGATTTTGAGATTCATCCGTGGTAACGGTATCCCCTGACGCCATCAAGAAAGCAAGAAGAAAACAAAAGGATTTTGAAATGAAAAGAGAAGAGAAATAAAGAGCGAGACCTAACTTAGCGAAAGCAAATGCTCCTAATACCATATTGGGAATTCATGACTGCTATCCTTTTGATAGCCAGAGAGACAGAGAGAAGGAAAAGAAAAATCTGATATATTCAGTGTTGTAAAAAGATAGGTATACAAGGCTTATATATAGAGTTTTAAAAACAGAAAAAACATAAACTTAACAATATTGATAAACCGGTAAAACCCAACGAAACGCACAACGAGAGAGCGATACCATCAAATGAAGACATTGTTGTCTTGCTGGGATAAAAACGACACTATGACCACCAAGAGTGAGCACCACCACCACTACCTTATCCGCCAGCGACATTCTAATTTTCCTCAAATTCAATCTCCTTCTTCTCAACCCAAATTTCTTTTAATTTTAGTTGGTTGATTAATTAATCTCGTGTGATAATAGATGAGAAATTGGCTTTTTTTCACATGAATTTCACATTACAATTAACATTAACATTCAAAGAACACAACAACATATCAATCTTGATGTTAATGAACCTGATTGTATTTCGATGTGCTCGTGTTTTCTTGGTCTTCGTCTTTCAAATATCTACTTTGTATACCCTTTTGATTCGAGACATGTGATGTAACTTTGGTGTATTGTAATTTCGAACCGCAAAGAAATTAAAGTTTTCTGTAAATGTAAACGATGAATATATTCTCTGAACATTGTGGAAAATGTGAGTGAATGTTCTCTCATGTAAGAATGAATCGGTGATATAAATGAATTCCAATGTGAATTAAAAGATGGCTTGAGGAGTAGTTGGAGGAAGTTGAAACTAGTAGTCGGAAGAAGTTAAGAGCATGAGGAACCGTTCTTTCAAAAAATGTTTTTGTATTTTTTTAATTTTTAAATTTAATTAATAAAAAAATGAAAAGTAATTAATAATAAATCATTTTTTAACTTTTTAATTTTGTAATCTAAAACACAAAATTCTTATTTTTCTAAACTTTAAAAACATAAATTAAGGAAACCTTTTATTATTATTTATTTTAAGTCAACTTTTTTTTTATCCTTTTTATTTAACATTTATTTTTGGATATTTTTTAGAAACAATTTTATTTGTCCAGACGAAATTGGGTGTTGAGAAGCATGATGATGATGTCCATAAAGAAAGATAATAGCATCAAAATGATTGGAATTAAAACAAGACATAATAAGTATGTGTGAGCATAATGTATGGCATGATTTATGTATTAATTGTATCACACAGAGTATGTTATATCTGGTATGTGTGATAATTAAAAAGTGTTTTGTTGTCTCGATAATCGACTACAATACTAATCTAGTCAACTAGGGTAGTTCTGGAACTTGGATTTGGGCCTATCATAACCTAGTCAACTAGGTTTGTCCTGACAGCAGTTGATAGATAAAAACAGATCATTGCACCTTCTGGAAAAGGAGGTTATTCAACCCAAAGAAAGAAAGAAAAGTGTGGAATATCTTCTTGGAGCAAATTTTGCAACAAGGGCTTAAGTGTTCATCAAGAATTATCATCAAGATCAAATGAAGAGGGTGTAATATTGACACCAAAGTTGTGTACTAAATCAGGTGTTATTGTTCCATTACTGTCACTTTTTTGTATTAGTTTTTTGTAATTTCTTGAATCTGAAATTTTGTGTGTTATCATTGTGAATGTTGTAATTGTGTGTAATTGCTTGGAGCATTACAATTTGCACATTTCTTGAAGGGGTATTTTAATAGAGTTACTTTAGGACTACCTTCAGGACGAGGTTCCTAGAGAAATACTTCCCTGACAACACCAAACACGAGAGGGAAGCTGAATTCCTCACGTTCCAACAGGGGAACCTGACTGTGCAGGCATACACCGACATGGTAACAACGAAGTTGTTGTTGACTAAAGTACATAAACTAATTTGATTAAATTTTATATCTCATTTCTATGACGATGTGTACTATAAATTGTGGCAATAATAAGGTTGAGGTATGTGCATTATTATGCTTATTTTATAAAATACCTCTTAATAAACCCAATTACAATTATTGTAGGGGTGTGAGTCACAAACCACCCTTTGAGGGTTTACCTAGTGAGTGTAGTGGTGGGGCCTTCATTGTGAGACATGGAGAACTCTCTAAGTGGCACTCATGAAACAAGATACATGCACAAGGCTATAATGTGAAATCACTAATTAGAACCTAAAATGAACATCGATATTGTATGTGTTATTTACTAAAATCTGGTCATAGAAGATGTAGTTCAAGACAATTAAGTCTTTGTATTTTCTCGTGTGGAAGTTTATAAGCACTTAGGATAAGGCTCAAACCCGGAAGGTTTCTTATGCTGAATTATAATATTTTGTTTTAAAAGATAATATATTTTGTTTTATTTTTTTAAATTATGTGGGAGACTGTTGGAAATATTTTAATATAATTTAAAATATATATAATTAAACTATTATCCTACGATTAGTAATATTTTTATGAACTTTTAATTTTATGGATAAATGTTATTTATGGTTAACAGTTATATTTTTATTATGAATTAATATTTTATTTAATTAGACTATTATAATTGACTCTTAAGTTTCTCTTTACTGTCTACCAATATCCTATAAATATCCCTTATTTGTATGAGAATAAACACAATAACAAACACTACAACTCATATTATAATTGTTTTGTATTGTTCTCTATATAATCTTTTAAGACATTGATGTTTATAAGGTTTAGAGAAGCGCATATGATTTTATTTTTCCCTGTGCAGTAGGGTTTTTCTCTCTAAGGATAATGCTCTACGTGTCTCAACCCAAGATATTACTCCTTTCTTTATGTACCATAGTGGCGAGATTGGTCGATATACCATAGTGGCCAGATTGCCCGCCATCCTAAAAAGGTCATCATGCAACTCTAAAAGTTGCTAACTTACAATAACCACTAAGACTGAAGGAATACCACGCGGACCACGACCGAGTACATAACGATATACCGAATCAACATCTCACCAGTAAAAACCACATTATAAGCTAATTTGCATAACAACCAAATTGGTTAACTACCAGGCCTCCTTAAAACATAGGGACAACATCTACACTAACCAGCCACAAAACAAACATGTATGGTAATGGCCGAATATCGTGTACTCTAACTTAGAGATTAAACCACTACGAAAGAATGTTGGGCCTGAAATCCGAGCCCAACCAAGTCCACATAAGCCCAATAAAGGATTGGACCACTCTAAACATAACCAAGGCCCAACCCATGGTTTGAACCGAAGTGAATGAGATTAGTTTTCTATAAATAAGAGTGAACCCCAGTAATTAAATGTATGCATTTCATTAGTGCACACTCTGATATTTGACTTTGAGAACTTTTGTTGATTTGATCGTCGAAGTCTTTTCTGCAGGTAACCACCCCATGTTCCATCAAATATCGAGTGACGAAGACATGACAAATAAAACTGAGGGCATCAATCCGAGAAGTTTAAAAATTATGGTAAGATAAGATTTAGGTCACATAATGATCTAACATTATCTATTCAGGAACATTTTTTTTTTATCTATTATTGTTATAAGAATTGTTGGATGTGATTAATATTCTTCTTCGGTTTAATTTTTTTATTATTATCAGTGTTATTTGTTTTAAAATTTTCTAACAACACACACTAAGTTGTGCAACATCATGTTTTTACTCTAATATTTGGTGTATGTACTTTTAATATTTGACTTTTGATTGATTGAGGTAGAAAGGAATTTCTTTTTTTCTAAAGGATGTCAAATGTTAAAGTATATTTTTATTTTGTTGAAGCCAAAAGTATCAGCTCTCTTGAATGTGGGTGTTATATACTTTCATTCTGCAACCAATATAAAAAAAACAAATAACATAAAATTTCCTACAAAATATCTGAACACCTGTTCGTTTAAGAAATGCTCGCTCTTTTAAATGAGTGACAGAGAAGATACCATTTTTTGAGCCAAATTGTTGGTGAAGCCTACCATTTCAATTTCAATGATCGTGCATAGAAATATAGACCAAGTTTTAACGCGTCCTAAAGAATAAATAACAAAAAATAAAATTTAGATTCTTTTTTACTGGATTCTTTTCACCAATTTTTATATTTTAAATTATATTAAAAAAATATTTAAAACACAGTATACTTTTAGTATTTAGCAAAAATAACACTAAAATATCTAAAAACAATAAAATAATCAAAATTTTTCTCGACATAAATAATTTTTTAACAGTTAAATTTTAATATTCACAATAAGATTTCACAACTTGAAGTGACACTTTTAAATGATTTTCTTTTTTTTTTAATATTTCAAAATCAATTAAAAAATATAATTTTAAATTGTAAAAAGAAATTATTAAAATATGATTGTTGATTGAAAATCTGCCAACAAAAGGGTACCCCTACACATGTAAGTACTCACATATATGATGGCAGATGTTGTTTCTCATACATGAGAAAGCATTTTACAACATCATAACCCTAAATTCATCAAAACTAAGAACCCCATCCCCATTAAGGTCAAATCTAGCTATCATAGTTTCACACTCATCTATGCTCTTGCACTCTCCTAATCTACCAAGCATTCTCATCAAACTCTTCGGTGTGATGCAATCACACCCCTCCATTTCATACATCTTAAAAGCTTCTCTCAGGTCTTTCACTTTCTCTTCTTCTTCTCCTTCCTCCACAAACCTCACAAAATCATCCAACCCCACCAACCCGTCCTTGTCCGAGTCCAGAACCTCCACCAAGGCCTCCGCCTCCGCCCACGACAGCTTCCCGCCGATCGCCTCCACGCACTGCCGCAACTCCGACGGTGATATTTTGCCGTCTCCGTTCTCGTCAAAGTGGTTGAAAACACGCACATACTGAGTCACCTTGTCCCTCATGTTACCAAAAAATCACGCCTTCAAATTATGATTCTCACCGCACTTTCCTTTGCAAGTAAATGCAGATACACTCGTTGTCAATTACTCTAAAAACGGTGAAGATCTATAAAATCGCGATAGAATTCTGAGCTTCACCACCGACAATACTTCAAATGTTTCAAAGGATAAAAGCTTAACAGAATTCAGAGCTTCAAAGACTTAAAATCGATGGGAACAAAAACCTTGATGAAATGATTATATAACAAGAAATGATAGCAGAGACTTGGGAAAAAACCTTGTGTATAGATGAAGAAGAAATTGAAAAATGGTATTGGTGAGGGAATGGGGAGAGGGAAATTTATATATATGATTTAGAAGGGAAGAGAATTTTGAGACGAGAGTTGACCTAATAACTTGTATGACCCGTTAAGAGCGCAACACCGTCGTGTATGGACCTGTTATGCATGGAAACTGTCAAAAATTCCACACCAGTTGACATTCAAACAGGCACAATATTTTTATATTTTAAAATTTTATACACCCATTTAATATTTTTTTTTATTACTTTTAATATTTTTTTTTACGAATAGAAATATTTACTTTTTTTATAGTTATTTTATCGCGATTATAGTGCGAAATAACATTTTTCTTTACAGTAAAGACAAGAAATGGGAAAGAACGCACTGGAATCTTCCTGAAAAAGGCCCACTCGGGTAGAAATTTCTAGAACTGAAAAGCAGACCACAGAACACAGTTGACCGCATTTGGACCAGAAAATAGAGTTCACATGCAAATTATTGTTTTTTTTATAGTTATTCCGCCCACTTTTATTTTTTATGTGAATGAGAAAAAGTATAAAAACATGTGCTAAATTGATATATGTAAGTGGTAGGAAATTTAATTAATTCACTTCAATTAATCTAACTGCAACATGATTTTCATGAGGGTTGTGTAAGAAAGGATTATAGGTATGTATTATATAAATGATTTGATGAGAAAAATAATATTTTTTGAAAAATAGCATTCAGATTCATGTGTTAAGTTTTGAGAAAAGAGTATTCGGAGTTTCTTTATTATCTAGAAACTTCTAGAATATAAAAGCTTTTCCAATCGCGAAGTTGCTGCTACCAAAACCAGAAGAGGGGCTCCATCCATGTATACAGAACGTTCAATTATGTTTAAACTTAATTGTCAGTGAAACCTAATAAATTTGTTTAAAAATAATGATATTTTAACTACTAAATTTTAACAATTTTATCTTATAATATGAGGTGTTATTTTTTAAATAATTTTGAAATATTGAAAATAAAAAAATAAAAAACTAATAAATTACTAAAAAGATATCATCTAATGTTATAAGAAAAAGTTATTAAAATTTAGTAGTCAAAAATATTTTTCTTATGATAAATAATATTTGATAATAAGTCTAAGTAAATTTTTTTATGTTGTTCTTGTTATTGTCGGTGGAACCTAATAAATTTGTTTAAACTGATAAATAATATTTTATAATAATTCTATATAATAGTTGATAGTGTTTTTTTTAAAGACATGGGATATCGCATTTCAGTAATCTCCTTAATTTCTACAAGTTACATAAAAAATAAATCACTACTAAAATCTTCCATATTTTATGAAGATTTTTTATAAAATTTTGTAAAAAAGGTATTTCTTGCTATTTTTTTCTATAAATTTTTATCATTAGCTAATGTTTTCGTGAATAATTAGTTAACGTAAAATTTAAAAATTTGAAAATGTTTTTATGAAAAATATTTGCAATAGTACGTAATTTTTCCTGCAAATTTAAATTTCGTGAATAAATTTCGTATATATTTTCAATTCACAAATGTTGCTTGCAAAAAAAAAAAATTATATGTAATTTTCTTGCGAAATTGAATTTGTAAATTTTTTTTTCTACTAATATTTTTGCAAAAAATTCCGCAAGGATTTTTTTATAATAAATTTTTAAAAATATGTAATTACAATTTGTGGTCTTGTGTTGTAGTCTTAGTTTTATATTTTCTTAAATGTAATTTTATCCAATTTTAAATTTTAAATATGCTTATATATTTTATATTTTATATTTTAATTAAATAAACTATTTTAATTATACCTTAAATGAATATGGCATAGTTAAGGTTGAATTGAAATAATGGAAAATAAATAAAATGGAGAAATTTTAAACTATAAAAACAATCATTACAAAAAAAACATGAATGAAATAAATAAAAAAATTGATTTAGCTTATTACTTTTGTAGTGTTGTAAGTATGATTGGATTATCATTAAAAAAGTTAAGTTTTGTTCACTAGAAAAATGAAATTTAGTCACCGATATTAGTCACCGAAATAATTTAGTCGCAAATTGTGAGTGAAATAGCCACTGATTTAGCGACTGAATAAATGTACAATAACTTTTATTCATATAACGACCGAAACAGCGACCGACTATTTTTAGTCTCTAAATATTATGTTTTAACCACCGATTTAGCGACCAAAATAAATCTTATTTTGTAAAATATATTTAATATGGTAATTAACCACCGAATATTTTTGGTCGCTAATTATTATTTGATATGTAATATTTTAGCCACAGATTTAGCGATCGAAATAAATTTTATTTTATAAAATATATTTAATATGATATTTAGCCACCGAATAATTTTTGTTGCTAAACATTATTTAATATGTAATATTTTAGCCACCGATTTAGCGACCAAATTAATTTTTATTTTATAAAATATATTTAATATGATATTTAGCCACCAAAATAATTTTGGTTGCTAAACATTATTTAATATGTAATGTTTTAGCCACTAATTTAGCGACCAAAATAATTTTTTTTTATTAAATATATTTAATATGATATTTAGCCACTGAATATTTTTTGTCGCTAAATATTCTTTATTATGTAATGTTTTAGCCACCCATTTAGCGACCAAAATAAATTTTATTTTATAAATATGTTAAATATATTACTTAGTCACCGAATATTTTTCACTCACTAAAACATTATCCAGTATCTAATACTTTAGCCACCAATTTAGCCACCAAATAAAGTATTATATTATAAAATATTTTTAATATATTAAGTAGTCACTTAATATTTTCAATAGCTAAAATATTATTTATTTAATATAAATTATAATTAATTAAATTATGTATTTTTACATTTTGTCGAAACTTAAAGAAAAATAATATCCTACTTTAAAAAGATACTCCACTACCATTAAAACCACTACCACCACGATCACCACCACTATCACTACCACTACCTTCACCATCACCACCAGATTTCTTTTCTCGTTGTCGTTTTGCCCTAATCGTTAATGTTTTGTCTCCTAACAGTTGTGAAGGTAACTAGGCTACGGTCACCCACAGTAGCGATGGTCACCCACGGCAGTCGTAACGTCGTGCTCCCTTCACTTCATAATTCTTTTTCTGTTTCTTCATTTTTCTTTGCTGCTTAATTGTGTTGATAGCTAATTATTGAACTCATATGCAATGTAATTTGATTGTTATAGTTTAGGAACACCATATTTTGTTTGCTCTCTTGCCTTAGGTAAATATGAATTTTATTTAAGTTTTGAATTAATTCTCACTAGTTTTGAATTTTGTAAATATTTTAGTTTAAATGGGCTAGACAAGTGACAGTTGGTTGATTCTTAGTATCTTGATGCTTAGTAAACAATTCACATTCACTGATTATTAAATAATTAATAATTAATCCATGATTATTATCTTCATTCTACATTCTTCAAAGTTTATATCATAATTTCTAAATTCCTTTTGCTTGATTATACTGAATGGAAAAAATTAAATGAAAATGTTAGTTTCAAATCCATGTTATAAAGATATACCTAGAATGAAGGTTGGTTTGTATCATATTCTAAAGTTTAATTGGTATATAATATTAATTAATATATGTTGGATTCTATAACTTTTTCCTTGTCACGTTACAATTTAATCCATTATAAGAATTACATAGATTAGCTACCATAAACGAGGGTCCGCTAAAAATGGGACGCTATTAAGTGTCCCTTAAACCAACTCTATATGATATATAGTAATTAAAAAAATTAAAGTCACCAAAGTGGATGCTAAGCAGATTCTAAGAATTTAAAAACTAAAAAAAATACAATAATAATGAGATAACGTGTACTGGAAAAACACATAAAAATATTAATATAATATTATGAATTAAATAATATTAATGAGTAGATACATAATCGAAGCAGTTAATGGTAATCATTAATTAAATTCAAAGTAATTATGTGTGCGTTTAAATGATACAAACAATTTTTTTTTTATTAAAAATAAAAAAATTGTGTCTAAAATTTATTTCGCCTGTGCCAAAATTTAGTTTTCCCTCCTTTTCAAATACTTTTCATGTTTTAAACTTTTTTGGTATAATTAGTCGCATAGTACCCAGTTTGGTACTGAAGTTTCTAATTGGTACCCGCTTTTAAAAAAGTGTCAATTGCATTGTAATGCCACGTGTCAGTGTCACTATCAAATGTCATTGTGATGATTTCTATTTAGTCCCCATTTATGTTTTTTCGTTTCAATTTAGTACCTACTTATGTGTATTTGATTCAATTTTGACCTAATAATTTTTAATAATTAAAATATTTTT
>Ga0209589_1001726_pt1 | contig 36696 bp, 19 predicted proteins | sample CowpeawhiteBW_FD_187525 | JGI IMG/M metagenome (GOLD analysis project Ga0209589, IMG submission 187525) | Root nodule microbial communities of legume samples collected from California USA - Cow pea white BW (SPAdes) (version 2) | ecosystem: Host-associated > Plants > Roots > Nodule | place: USA...
TTAGGGTTTGAGCTAGGTTGTTTGTTTCCTGTCGTTCCTTGAGTTTGCGAACTGTTTGCATGGATTAAATCGTTGTTCTGGATGTGTGGGCTGTTTTGTGTGTTTGGTTGGGCGAGATGATGAATCTATTGCAAGTGAAACCAGGGCGAGAACTGATAATCTCGCCCAGGTGAGTCGGATTCGCCTAGGCGAGTCTGACGAAGGCTCGTCCAAACCCCATTGCGCGAAAGGTCGTCCAAGCGACCTGCTCGAACTTTTGAAAGATGAAAGGGATAAATTGAACTCTTTTTTTCTTTTGTTGTAGGATATTGGTGAAGATAAAAAGAATGAAGAACGATAAAAAATATAATGTTATATGAACATGAAGAGGAATGAAAGTTAAAAAATCTAAATGTTATATAAAGATGGAGAGAAATGAAAGTATAATCATGATAAATTGTACCTTTTCTTTTTTATTTTGGAGAACATAATACTTTTTAATTAGTTATAAACATTTTTATTTATGGAATTGTAGACAATATTATTACAATATAATTTTCTAATATACGAAAAGTTTCAATTTCATATTATAAGTGTCTTATTTAATCTATTTTATTTTATTTCTACTATTTTAGTAGAATAAATCTATTTTAATTATAACTTTTCAAATAAAATTATTAATATCTCATTTAAAATAGCATTGTCTAAAAGTATAAATAAAATTAAAATTATATTTTAAAATTATTTTTCATCATTCTACTTTTATAAGCCTAATTTAAATAAATGTATTTTGTGCCACACTTTCATAAAGGTGGCATATGAAAAAGCAACACGAAAAAAATCGTTGCATTATATTAGCATGTGAAACTGTTGCATATTGAAACATCTTAGGCAACGTTTTTTATTCGTTGCATAGTAGGCATCAATTTTTGAATTTTCTGACCTAACGGGAAAAAAAAAACTCTAGTATAGATCATGATCACCTATGCAACAACTACAAATTCATTGTCTAATGTTTAGGCCACGATTTTTTTTATTTTAGGTCATGATTTTTTGTGCATTGTCTAAAATCAATTTTGTTGTAGTATGTGATAATTTTTAATATTAGGATATAAATATACCAAAGAAAGTGGACATATATATAGGCAATGAAAATTAAAACTCCTAAATAAACTCTTACACCAATCATTCATTATAACAACAATGCATAGGCTAAACTGATTTTTAGGGTTCGAAATTGATGGTAGAACACACAAGAAGAAGTTGTTTCAACAAGTTTTCAAACCCTTTAACATCCCAATCCAAGACCCTGTGTTTTCCAACCTTCATGACCATCATCTGATGTAATTTTCTAACCCTAAGTTCCTCACCATTCAACCTATACCCTTCAAAGGTAGGGTTGCTTGGGAGTAACAAAACAACACCATGAGCCTCAATTGCCTTTCTTGCGGCCCCATTCTCCAAAGGGTGAATTCAAATAACAATGATGCATGTCTCCCAGCAAAAGAAGAATCAATCAGATCCTACGACAATAACAACAATAACAATAACAACAACAATAACAACAACATCGACAACAACAATAACAATAACAATAACAACAACAATAGTAAGAAAAAAGCGAGACATAACAGAAGCTTGTCTTATGGGAACATGACACCACCCCAATATGCAAATAGTGGACCTTTGGCCAAGGTTAAGGCACAACATCATAGACGTAGCAACAGTGAAAGTGGTGTTGAACCAAGATTGGTAAGGAGCAGTGGAATGAGAAGAGATTGGAGTTTTGAGGATTTGTCTACCCAACAAAAAGACAAGGGAGTTCGATGCCATTGAGGTTTCTGTGTCTGTCATTCATTCATATGTCTCAATTGTTGGTTGGTTTCCCTATTTCCATATATAAATACACCGTGTATTCATAATAATTTGCTGGGTTTGGAAGAAATTATTACATGCATGAATGATCCATTCATTCATGCATCATCATCGCCATGTGGTTTTAAAGGTTTGATCAGTCTCAGCCTTAGTGTGACATGTAATCAAGTTTTTCAAATTTTACCGAAGGGAAAAACGATGAAACTGGTTCATGTTTCACTTAGAAATTGATCAAAATCGTGTAAAAAAAATTATTGTTCTTTTGAATATAAGGAGGGAGAAGAAGTGAGAGATGTGTAATTAAAGAAGGGATTAGTGAAACGTTCTAGTATTTATGTGTTTTCAAACACTTGGCGAATTTTATGGGAGGTTTTTTTTTTTTCACCATGGTAAATTTTAATTTTAATTTTTTTTATTTGTTGTTGTCATTCATTTTCAGTTTCTTGTTTCTCATCTAATTTTCACGTTGGAAAAGTATTCAAATGTAAATGTTAATGGTTCATAATAACAAATAATTGTAACAAGAGATTGTGTAATATGATTCTATATAAATGATCCAAATCTTCATATTCATATGCTCATTTAGGTAGATTTAAAGATTCTTACATATGTTTAACCAATGACAATTGTTAAGAGAGAACATTATTTGTTAAGCATGTAGGTAATAATTCGATTTAAAGTTCATTCCAAATAAGATTTTTGTTGAAAGAAATCAATTTTTTAATATTATATTTTGTATTAGGAGGGAGAATTTTTAAAAGATAATTTGTTTTTAAAGAAAATTTGAAATGTGTTACGATAAAAATGTGATTTAAGTAAATTTTTAAAATAATTAAAATTTGAAGAATTTATAATAACAATAATGTTTTGTCGTTTCAAATTTTATCTAAAAATTAAAAATTTGAAATTCTTTTCTACCTTCTCATCTCATGTGTGTGTATGTTCACTCTTTTTTCATAATTTTTCTCTCATCTTAGTTACAAGTTTAACCTTAAAAAAATGTTGTCTACTCAATTGCGAGGAAGAGAACGTGATCACTTAAGTAGAAAATTGTTAGTGAGGTAAAAGTATATTAGATTCAACATATTTTTTAATTGATTTTACCTATTTAAGATATGAATTAATATTATATCTAGTTTATTGGTTTTAAATTTTGTTTATACAACTTATAAGTTGAAACTAACAATTTAAATATATTTTCATTTTCCAACTTTTTGAAATGCATTTTAAAAATAAAACCCTAAAAACCTTCTATATATCAATGTGAGAAATATTTGCATTGGAAACCACATGAAACATGAATGATATATATGCATATACATATGAAAAGGAAAAGCTAAAGGGTATTCTCTTTTGGATCTATGGAAGGGATATTCTTGAAAGCCATTCTTTTGGTGAGTTTAATGGCAATGAGAGCCAAAATGGTAGCTCCAGGAACAAATGCAACATCAGGGATGGCTTTAATCACACTCAATTGAGGCACAGTTTGTCCAGTTTTCTTGACTACCATGGCAACTGGTGGAGCCACTATCCCTGTGATCATCATAGATTCATCTGCTTTGCTCAGATTCACATTCTCATTGATGAATGTGGTGAAAGCTTCCTTCCTTTTATCTTCATCAGATTCATCGCTCCATCCATCATAACATTTCTGGTTCTTACAAACATACGTTAGTTTACATGCATGCATGGTCGATTATTACTATTAGGGTTAAATATGTTTTTAGTTCTCAAATTTGAACGAGAAATTGATATTTGTCCCTGTTCCAAACTTTGATACAATTTTATTCACAAATTTTAGCAATAGTTGATATAGTTCTTTTAACTCAAAGATGATTTTTTGGCTGACATTTGAGTTGAAACGTTTCAAACTGTGTAAACAACTCAAACATCAACTTGAAACGTTATTGACATGTAAAAATTTATGTCAATTGAGTTAGGAAGACTATATCTATGAATTTTTAAAGCTTGTATAACCAAAAGTTGAAACGTAAAATAATTATAATTTTATGTGTGAAAAGTTAAAGATTAAAAACATATTTAATATTTATTATTATTATTATTATTACTAGCGTACACACAGGCGCGACAATGCCTGTGTGTACACATTTTTTAAATATACGTGATATTATATTAGTAGGTGATAATAATGTAATGTTATTAAGTTAATATATAAAATAAAATTATATTTGTTAAAAATAAAGTGAAATATATCAGAAAAGATGAGAGAATAACTGTTGATAAATAGAGAAAAAGAGAATAACATAGATAAATGATTTTATAAAAAAAATTGTAAAAGTAACGGTCAAATTTCAAAAATTTAATAAATAATTATATTTTAAAGGGTAACATTGGTATTTTAAAATGTGGACAAAAAAGAGAAAATCTCTTTATATATTACTAGCGTATACACATCGCGCCTGTGTGTAGACATTTTTTGAATATACATTATATTATATTAGTAGTTGATGATTTTGTAATGTTATTAAATTAATAAAAAAATAAATTTATATTTATCAAGAATAAAGTTAAATGTATGGAGAAAATATGAAAAAATAATTGTTAATGAATAGGAGAAAAAAGAAAAAGGACATAAGTAAATAGTTTTATAAAAACTTGTAAAAATAATCATTAATTTTAAAAAATTTAACAAATAATTACATTGTAAAAAATAAAGTTGAAATTATAAAATATGAATAAAAAAAAGAAATCTTCTTTATATATAATTATAGATTTGAGACAAAATAGTTAACTAACCTTTATATCATCATGTGGCGGTGCATCATAATGCTTACCGGGCAAAGCCATGTTGATTGCACTGTGAAAAATTAGTTAACAAAACTATCATTAAAACTAATATATGCAATGTTTCCAAAAAGTTAATGTTAAAAAGTTCTATATTTCGGAGTTTGTCGTTGTGGATTTTAAACTTTTGTTTATGCGTGTCATCGACAATTATGGGTTAATCCAAATACGGTTTTTACTTCCTGCACCCCCTACAACTTTTTCATCCTTCCTCACAAATTTTTAAAATCACAATTTTATCCTTTAAAGAAATGACTTTTGAAATAAATATATTCTAGATAAGGTTTTTCAGAATTTTTGAAATATGATTTTCGGAATGAAAAAAAAAAATCTAGAATTAGATTTTCGAAATATATGAAATGCATTTTGGAAAGTATTTTTCAAAATAAACTTTACAGAATATATATAATGTTTTCCAAAACAAGTTTTATGAATACTCTTATATGAAATGTATTTTGAAAAAAAAAAACTTTCCGTAATACATATATGTTTCTATTTTAAATAATTATTATAGAAATCAATAAAACTTGATCTAAAATTTAAATTTTTTTCTACTTTCTTCTATTCCTTTTCTTTAACCAATATATGAAATGAAATGACAAATATACTTACTTGAAGATGTCAAGAATAGCAGTGTGAAAGTCATCAAAATTTTCAATTTTTCTCTTTTCAATAACCCTATCATATAGTGTTCCTGTTATCATAGTCATTCCCTTGTTTGCAACCTCAACCCCTGATAATCAAATCCATTAACTTAAGATCAGATAATTTTTTTTATACTCATAAACATGATTACCAGACAATGATATAAATATATTTTCACCATTTGAGAAAGAATTTTTCATATCGACTACTAGAAAATTTCGTATTACATAAGATTTTTCTTGCAAATTTGTTAAAAAAGTTTACAAAAAAAAAAACGTTTTTCTGCCATTTTTTTCTAAGAATTTTAACCGGCAGTTAATTCCTTCGTGGGTAACCATTTCCTATAAAATTATAAAATTTGTAAGTATTTCCTATAAAATTTATTGCGAAAAGTATTTTATACAAAATATTTTACAAGAAAACTGGTAGCAATTTCTTGCATTTTTTTTCATAACAAAACTTGTAAGTATTTCCGACAAAAAAAAATTCAAAAAAAAATTGGCAAGAAATACAAGTTTTTTTAATATTGAAGGTTTTCTATACCGATTCTAGAACTGGTATAAAAATAGGTTGATATAATTTTCTATATTGATTCTATAACCAGTATAAAAACAGGTCTACAGAGAAAGTATTAACTATATAAAAAAATATGAATTGAAATTTTGATGCAATAAAAAGCAAGAAAAAAGAAATACCTGTGCCTCCCATGTAACTCATAACCAGTCCCATGATGTTTTTGTGTTTGTGTTTTGAGAATGATTATGAGTTTATGAGCACAAAAAGCTTAACATAAGAGCAATATATATGAAAAGATATATACAACGTGGGTAAAGAAAATGAGTATATATGTGAGTCCCAAGTAAGGTATTCTTTCTATTATTTTTCTTTTCCTATTTCTTTGTTAGATTCTTGTCTTCAATTGCCAACTTTCAATTGTTTTACCTTTTGATTTGGAATAATGTAAAGTGAGTGTGTCACAATTCATCACCAAAGTCAAAATCTATTCAAATAGTAACACCTAGTTAAATCAAAGTATTTAATTAAATTGTTGAAAATATATAGTTAGACATTTATACTTGAATAAAGCGAGATGATTTAGGTGATAATTAATAAGATGATTTATATAATAAGAAATTAATGTTCATCTTTCATTGCAAAAGTTAATCATACCAATTGTACAAGAAATGAGATTAATAACAATTATTGTATTATACGAACGTGATTAGTAACTAAGACTATTTATATAATGAAAAGTTCATGTTTGGTTTATATAGTACAAAAGTTTATCGGACTAACTATAATTATTGTAGTAGAAATTATATTATAGTGAGATGATTATTTATATAATAAAAGTTTATATTAGATTTCTATAAAAATTATCCCATAATTATTTGTAGCATGAGATTAGTATGTGATATAATATGCTAAAAGTTTTATAATATATATTTTTTAAAATTCTCTAAAATAAAGTTAACAAAATAAATTTAATAAAAACTAGGAATAATCGAATCGGGTATATACGTAATAAAGAAATCCTCGTTTACCCTTTTACTTTTTGCCTTTCGATTACAAGTACTTCAACTTTAAATTAAAAATTATTATAAGTAAAATAGCTTTTAATTTGATTTCTAAATTAGTTATTATAATAAATTTACATTAAATTGGTCATTAGTATTAAGTACTAAAAAATTTGGTACCAAAAAATTTGGTTTTTAAATTTATTTTCTTAGTGATTAATTATTAAGTTTTTTTTAGCTAAAACTTTAGTAATTAACGTGAATCACCCATTTAGAGATGAATCTACATTTATAAATCATTTTAGTTATAATAATTTTTAGTTTATTAATTGATATCTAAATTAATTACTACAGTAATTATTTTTTATTTTTTAAGATTGATGACTGATAAAATATTTTCAAATAATGTTAGGATTTTGATTTTCCTAAAAATAATACCTTTTCAACCTACGAAAAAGCAACTTAAGATTTCTTTTATCAATAATTAAGTTAATCCAAATATTACGCATAAGTAATTATTTATATGTTCATTTTGAAACTTTTAATACACACTTTTCTCAATCGGAGTTTCATTTTTGTGTTAAAGATTTTTTTTTATAGTATTGATGAACTGCAAATTAATTTTAAATACACTCTTAAAATAACTATTACAGAAATTACCGACTTTAACGTAATTCACAATTTATGAACATTTTGTATAAAATAAAACATAATTTTGAAAGATAAAAACATTTCTTTATAAGTTAAAATGAACTTATGTATAAACTAGTTCATTTAAAATGTTTTGTACAATTTTATTCAACTTATGTAAATACTCATTTTTTTTTCTAAATTACAATATAGATAAATTTACAAAAAAGAAGATCTTGCAATAGAAACTATAGTTATAATACAAGCCACATAAACAATGTGCACCAAAGAGTAAGCAAAACTGCAGAACAGGAATAAGTTGCTAACATGATAGCTGAGCACTCACCCTCACCAACTCCAAACATTTGAGTAATTGTACCTGAAACAATCATAAATTCAACCTTAGACTCTGTCATATTGTAAAATAAACTATTACATGAGGATGAAAGTTAAATATGTTTTTGGTCTCTTAATTTTCGGTAAATTTTGAAATTAGTTCATTTCGAAATTTTGAATCAATTTAGTCTTTCATCTTTCGAAATACGTGGATATCGACACTGTAGTTTTTAGCGGTCAAAACAATAGTTTTTTAAGCTCTGATGCTATTGGCACCTTAGAGTTTGAGATCCATATAAGATATCTAAGTGGATTCATTTTATAAAGGATAACAGAGAAAACTGATACAATTGTTTAAGCATCATAAACAACTTACTCACTACTATTGCAGGTGGAAGAGCATATTGAAGCAGTAAAACAAATTGATACAATGGATCATGGTGGATCAAGTTGAAATGAACTGCACTTTTAACAATGCCTACACCTATTGCTGGCAAGGCAACAAATTTAACCACAATGATGCCAACAATAAGTGGAACTTGTTGTCCTAGTCCTTTTAAACCTGAAAAACACCCAGTTTATGTCCCCAGATTTTCAGATATAAACCTGAGAGACAAGAGAAATAGTTGAAAATTTCACGTTGCTAACTGATAAATGATTATTACCGTTAAGAAGATTTGCCCCAAGCAGTAACACCATTGCTGGAACACTTGCATCTCTGAAAACGATGATTAAGAGTTACATGTAGCTGTGTTTTCAATTTTATGAAAAAAAGGTTGCATCAAACATAAATCTTGATCATACAACAATTTCTTGTGGTAGAGGTCACTCACCCCAACAAGGTTAAAGTGTCTTGAACCACATGAAGAAGAGCCTTTTCACCAACTAGAATTTTTCGAAACTGAGGCACAATACCAATTGTAATACCCATAATCTGCATACACAAGCCAAGTTGGTTCTGATTTATCTAACATTCTTATATCATGAAAACATTGTCTCACTTGATATTTGATGAGTTAAATTTTAACCAATAATGATGATGAGAGCACTTTTTGTAATAATGGCAGAATCATGGACATACCGCTGCCATAGTGGAAGGAGCAATTAGTATCTTCATGTTTTTTATCTTCTCAGCTAATAGTTTCAACTGTTTCATAAACTTTGGCTTTTCTGGTACCTGTAAAAGTCTTGAAAATATAAGGCATCACTTACATATAAAATCTTTTAGGATATGAAATCATGTACTAAACAAAGCATTTTGCAAATACATTATGCCTAAACCACCAATCACTTTTGCTTGTTCCATTCAGTTCAACTCTGATCCAAACAGCATAAGTTTTCCAAATAAAGTCATGTTAGGCATCGCTATAAACTTTGACATCTCAGCTATACTGACATTTCAAAGTCCAATAATGCTTTCACACGGAAAAGGTTTTAATGCATTCCAATATATCAGAGGAGACACAAATTCATGCAACACATAAATGTTGAAGTAATTATATTATATTGGAAAAGAGAACAACCTTTGTTTGTCCATTAGGCACTTTACATTCAAATTCAGGTGGATTCATACCACCATTAGGCTTTGTTATATCAACATCCATGATCAGTGCTCCACAAGAGCTTTTCAAAAGGTTTTCTGGGTCAGTTGCTATTGCAGACTTTGGATTTGCAGAGGATTCTTCAACTTTGGCTGCATTGGAGATCATAGGAGAATATATACGAACAATGTTGAATGTAAAAGACCAAGCATAAGTGTATCCTACCTGAAAAACCAGAAACACATGAAAAAGTTTTAAATCATTCAAAAATGCCAATTCCATTGTGCTATGCACATATTTACTAAGCAGTGAAAATCCAAATCTATTGTCATACAGCCATTGACAGAGAAGCATATGCAAGTCCATTTCTGTGGCAAATAGCTTCTTCTCCAAAAGGGTTGTTTTTCTCTTTACAGATAGCTGGAACTAGAGTTAGAGGCAAACTGGCCAGATTTCCTACACACATCAAACACCAAATGGTCATATATACACATTTATATAGTATCCAAAGCATGAGTTAATTTAATTTATACCATGGTTGGAACTATTTTACTTAAATTCAATCTTAATTACTTTTTTCACAAAATTAGTTTGTAAGAATTTACTTATATATTGTAATTTGTTTATATATTTAGTTGATGTAACATCTCAAACACACATGAATAGAATGGAATTCAAATAGCAGAAGACCCAATAGAACCAATAAATCTCATTGGATAAACTCTGATACTGTAGATTTTAAACTTAATTAAACCTCACAAGACACCAACTTATACACAACCATTTTAACATATATCTGGTGGGCATGAAATCTCTTATGATCACGAGTTTTAAATTATAAATCTATGAAGGTTGAAACATTAACCACCAATTTAAAATTATTACTAATATGATTTTTGAGGTATGGTAGCAATATACCAGAAGAAAGATTTATCCTTCTGGAAAAAAAAAACTTCATGAATATTTTAACTATAACAGGAGATATAAGGTCTAATAACTTTGATTTTTTCATTCTAAATCCATTAGATTTACTCATATCATTTTCATTTAACATTCAAATAAAAACATCCTTGTTACATTACATTTGTTACATTTTTAACATTGAATGTTCAAACAAACAAACATACCTGCAGCACAACATCCCAAAACAAGACCATGCAGATGAGGAGGAACTCTAACTGTTTTGATGAGTAACCATCCAAGAAATGTTCCAACAATGTATGTTCCAAGAATACTTAAAGGCATGAACCACCTGCATAATTCAAGAAAACAAATTAAACATAAACAAATGATACAAAACTTGGAACAATAATGGAGAAAATGGTGAGAAAGTACAAACTTACAACATAACCAAGCTCTTTAAGGTTAAGGAATTAGACATGCTGCTATAAATAAGAGCAGGGGTGAAGACAAAATATACCATCTGTATATTAGAAAAAATAAACAACAATATAAGAGTCAAAACTAATGTATATGATCATTTATTTATAAAAAGTAGTGAAAAAAACACATATGTATGTGTTCAATTTTTTTTTATCATAAAAAAGTAATGAAATTATGATTATAAAAATAAATAAAAATAATTTTATAATTTGATTGTAGATAGTTTTTATTTATTTTGTAGATAATTTTTATTTATTTAATTTATAAAAATGGGCAAATTTTAAAAAAATAATTAAAAAAAAACCATTTAAAGGGAAAAATTGGAAAAAGACGCATATCAAAAAGAGAAATTTTTTTATATAGGTATTGTATGCGTTCACTACTAAAAATTCTCATATTACATGAAAATTTTCTTGAAATTTGTTAAAAAAATTTACAAGAAAATATTTTTTTTCCTTCTACTTTTTCTAAGGATCTAAATTGGCACGTAATTTCTTTGTGGATAATTATTTCCTACAAAATTATAAAATTCGTAAGCATTTCCTATAAAATTTATTGCGAAAAGTGTTTTATACAAAATATTTTACAAAAAAATTAGCAGCAATTTCCTGCAAATTTGTTTGCATTACAAAATTTATAAGTATTTTCTAAAAAAAATTTAAAACAAAATTAGCCGAAAATGAGTTTTTTTTAATATTGGTTCATTTTTTTTATAATAAAAAAACAATGAAATTATAATTGTAAAAAATAGGTAGTTTTTATTTATTCTGTAAATAATTTTATTTATTTAATTTAGAAAAAATGAACAAATTTATAAAAAAAAATAGTTAAATTTAAAAAAAAAATTGATGGGTAAAATCGGAAAAAATATGAAAAACAAACAATTTCTTTATGTATAATTATAGAACATCTAAAAAGTTGTATAATTTGTTATTCATTAATCAATAGTATAACTTTTTTAGTGTTACTACATAAAATTAGAATATATATATATATATATATATATATATATATATATATATATATATATATATATATATATATATATATATATTCATGCATCATAGGTTCATGACCCTTTTCCAACTTGAGCCTCCAAATGTATAAGGCAAAGTTTGGAATAAGCTAACAAAATATTTTAAAAGCTAGCAGATGCTACAACCCAATGTTACTTTTTGAGATTAATAGTTACTAAAATGAAACTGTTATTAATTAGGTGATCCAAGTTTTGATTTATAATTTTCTTTTATACCTTAAAAAGTTAGAAATGATTATGCTTTCTCTTACTGAAATGGATAATTTTGATAGAACATTTTTTAATAAATTTTAAAACTAGTTTTTTATCTCTATCATTATTTAATATATATATATATATATATATATATATATATATATATATATATGTATAATTCAATATGTGTATCTTAAAAAAAAAAAACTATACATGTCACATATACACTAGTCAATAAAATGGTTTCTTGACCAATTATTTAATTTTTTTTGACAAATATCACGTCGTATTGTTATATAATATTAGAGATAAATCAACGATTTTGACATTAAAAAAATTTAATTTTTTTTTTAAATCAAAATTAAAATTGCTTACTTTTAACCATTTTAAAAATATTAACTTCTAAATTATTTAAGTCTGTATGAATCCAAAATAAGTTATCACCCCTGGCAATGGGAACATAACGGGAGTGAGTACTTAACATTTAGAAAATTAATATTTTTATAACCAAAATAACTATTTGACATTATATTATAATAATACGATAATATAACAAAATTCTTGAAGAAATTCAATTGAGCGAAAAAACTATTGAAACCAAAACGAATTGAATGTGTAATAAAGGACCAAATTACAAGCCTATAACACTTGGAGTTTTTGCATGTGTTGGTTATATTTATTTCTTTAGTTTTTTAATAAGCATAATTATTACTAATTCCTTATGATATTTTAGGTTTTATAACATAAAATTATTTCATTTTAAATGAAATATAAGAAGAGAAAAAAATAATTTTTTTATAAAGTGAAATACTAATTCTAATTAGAGGTCAGTAACTATATATTTTGATTGTGTGATGTAATTAATAATTTTGTTAAATTCCTTTTAAAAAATAGAGCGTATTAAAATAATACTTATTGAATTTAATAAATTTAGTTGGTTAAGTGATGATGATTTGAAAATTGTTATATAGTATACTGTAATGCTTGTTGTTTTCATTGCTTATATTTATTTTTATCTTTTATAAATGGATTTATTAATAATTATTTATAATGTTTAAGATTTTGTAACGTGTCGATTTAAATAAAATTATATAATTCTAAATGAGATAAAAAGAAGAGATTTTTTTTTCTAATGGAGTGAAATACTAATTCTAAATAGAGATAAGTAATCATATATTTTTATTGCGTGATGTAATTGACAATATTATTCACTTCACTTTTAAAACAATCCATGTTTATATTTAAATAAAAATATGTAATAAAATATATTTTTATTATTTTTCTGGTCATATTATTCGTTAAATGTAAATATTATTTAATTTAAAGTATTTATTGTAATTTTTTAATATTACGAATAAAGGTATATGTTATATAAGGGAGATCTCACAAGTAGAAGGCAGATTAAGAGCATTAATTCTAAGGAAGCATACCATGTGAATGGAAAAGCTAGGGCATAGAATATATTAATTGAATTAAACTATTTGAATTAAATTGTATAATGATTTCAATAAACTTAATTGTTCTGTGGTTTAAGTAGATTAAGCAAAAGTTAATTACTCTAAATTGTGGTTTTCATTTGGTTACGCACGCAGTCTCTCATATTTTGAATTTTGAAGTTGAATTGCGATTGTATAGAGAAGAAAGTAGCATAGGGAATCATAGTTGGCATCTGATGGGAAGATGATAGTCGCTGTCATGATGTTGGAACCACATGCCGTGATGTATTTGGTTGGTTATTAATTAAGTATCGTCATTTCCCAAACTCCTATCGGATAACATTTTTTCTTTTTCAATTTCTCAAACAAACATATTTTGTTGGCGTTTCATGATTTAATTATACTAAGATAAAAAAATAAATAAAATCAATAAATATATTTATATATCCTTAATTAATAATTTTTAACTAACCCATAAATATTTTTCTTTATAAAATTTAATTACTTAGAAATATTATTTTTTATTTTTCGTTATACTTTTTTCTATTTTTTCTCTTCTTCTTTTATGATTCAATGAGATTTATTTACAGAAATTCTTTGGTACTAAAGTTAATAAGACATAAATGAGATGAGAAAACAAAAATCTTAATGTAAAACTGATGAGATCCAAATTTTTATATAAGATAATTTTAGTGTGTTTAACATCGTACAGAAAACATAAAGTTTAGCGAATATATATATATATATATATATATATATATATATATATATAAAGTTATTTGAGTTATGTCATAAGTCATGAGTGGTTTAGTAATTTAAATGAGACGGAATGAATATTAGAATGGGTAAGGGACAAGGACGGGATGGGTATGTACATCTCCATGTCTGCTCCATACTCAATTGAAAAAAATGGATATTACATATATTGAGTCAATACGAGGATTTTCCATAAAAATAAAGACAAGTTTGGATAATACTCACGAAGTAAGTTTATTTGACATCCTTATTTTCAAGACTAAATGAGAAATTATCATATCTTAAGACACATCTAAGCCCATAACAAACTCTATATATAGAATCTAAACTAAGGAAATAACAAAAAAAATTGTTAAAACAAACAAGCTTAATAAATGTTTGCACTAAATGCTCGCATCACTATAAGACGATCTTTAGCTCCCTTCCACTAGATCACCTTTTATTCCTTTCCATAAGACAAATTCACTCTCTAACTTAGTTTTTTAGTACATAATTTGTTGCACATGATTTAGAGTCATTCCTCACAATTCTCCACCTAAATTCCAAATAATCGAAGAGTTCTTAGAATTATCTTCCTTTGTCTCAAATGAAAAATTAATTTTCCTTAAGCACCATCTGAACATCGATCCTTGCATGAATTTCATCAATACATGTGCATAATTCTCTCTCGAGACAATTTTCTAGTTTCTTTCTCCTTAGTTTTAATAATGCCTCGTACGAAGTGCAATTTAACATTCATGTGCTTTGTCCTCTCTTAGTAAATTTGATGATCAACTGTATGAATGACACTTGATTATCATGATAAATAGTCACACGATCCTGCACAATTTCTACTCTCCAGTCATCCCGTTCAACCATAAGGCTTCATTTACCCCCTTTGTGAGCATGATATACTCTGCTTGGATAATAGATAAAGCCAACACTGATTGCAAATTGGATTTATAACAAGCTACAATTCCAAACCATGTAAAAAAATTCATAGAAAGGGACCTTTTGGTATAAAAATTCTCTATATAATTAACATCTACAAACCCCTTAACATTAGCTTTATCATGGGTAGATTGTTAATATAATATACTAAAGGATATTATCCAATTTAGATACATCAATACCCACTTCTAAGCCTCCTAATGAGCATGTCCATGATCTTTCATGTACATACTAACCACACTAATAACATGAGCCATATTTGATCTCCTACAGACCATCCATACATGATGCTTCCTACTTCATTAGCATATTAAGCAACCTTCACCTCCCTCCTTTCCTTCTTTGTACTAGGAGCTTGGACAATTGAGAACTTTGTGTAGTGTCCCAAAGTTGTTTATACAATTTTAAATTTATATCTCCTAAGCCTTTCAATCACCTTTTGTAAGTTTTCCTACTGAGACATACACAATATCTCAACTGTTTGATCCCTTTTATATCTTCAGCCCCAATATACGCCTCGTGAGACTAAGATCCTTCATTTCAAACTTCAAGGTCAATTTTTCTTCAAGTTCCTCCAACTCATTTTATGACTTTTTGTAAGAATATTATTTACATATAAAAGCAAGAACACCACATACTTTTCTTCTCTTTTAAGGATGTAGGCTATCATAACCACTCATTCAGAACCATATCTACCTTAGGAAGTCATCAAATCTTTTATATACTACATTGGACTCTATTTCAAGCCATATAATTATTTCTTCAAGAGACACACATTCCCTTCCTTCTCAATAAATTCTTCATATAGTTGCATGTAGACGATTTACTTTAAGATTTCATGTAGAAAAATTATCTTTACGTGTCTTTTTGTTTCAACACCAAATTGTACTAGTTAATAATAAACATCAATATCCTTTTTGAATATTATTTTACCATAATTGAAAATATCTCCTTATAGAATACCTCCTCTACTTATGTAAAACTTTTGGCACCAATCCAACCTTGAACCTCTATCTCACTACAATTGGTTATTCCTCTTCAATGGAAGCCAATACTAACATTTTGCACCTTTTATAGCCTTCAATAAGCTTTTAGGCTTTGAACGGTCTATCTTCCCGGCCATTATCAAAGCATAACTAATAAGTTCAACGTATCCAAACCTCCATGTATGTTTGATTGTTCTCCCTCTCTATCATGCGTAAGGTAAAAGTCGGAGTCAAAAATGAATACAACTGTGGGAGAATTCACCCCTTCTAATTTTCCATAATTATAATCTTCATCACTATCATCTATATACAATTAAACAATTACCAAGAATAAAATCGAAGAAAAAAAAATCTTAATTACATTAATTGAACAACCCTTAAAAAATCAAATTCTAATTAAAAGTATAAATAATTGTTTCCTTACGAAAATTGTTGATGTTTACACTTTTGAATATTAGATGATGTAATAAAAACTTTCTGAAATATTGGACAAAAATTTGATATAGTTTTTTTCTTGAATTTTCCAATTTAAGCTCCCAAGCAAGTGTTTTTTTTTTTTTAAATAATAATGACGCAATGCTTCTGACTTCGTACTTGGATAAAAAATTGCACCATATGTAAGTATGACAGTATATTCATTCAATATTTATTATATTTAACAAAAACATTAAAATTTTCAAATTAGTAAAAAATACACTTGGGAGTAGGATAACTTGTGGTGGAAATAAAGTTAGTGATATCATAAAAGGTATAAATTTTTCCAATCCTCCCCATTCTTTCTTTGAAAGACAATATTAATAAGATTCATCCATCAAGTTCAAGCTTCTAAAAACAGTCTTTAATATTTAAGCCAAGTTTAATGTACAGTGATTCAAGCTTCTAAAAACAGTCTTTAATATTTAAGCCAAGTTTAATGTACAGTGAGTTTTGTATCATTTTGTAGGGGCATCAAAAAATAATCCATTTTATGTATTAATATCACTAAACTTTTCAAGAAATATGTTGAATTCCACCATTGTAAATTGTAGTCTCTAAACTTATTACATATTTGATATTATTTATATTTTGGTCTACAACATTAATAATCACCTCTAAACCTACATTAATAATCACCTCTAAACCTTCATGATAATTGAATTCAAGATTTATGCGCAATTTGGAGAACATCATCAATAGTATTATTCAAATTAATAAGGACATTTTTTTTCTCTTACCTCCATCTTTTATATATTCATTAATTCATTAATTTTATTAGATATTTGTAAGGCCCCCATTTTATTTCTGCCCTACAGTTAGTGGGCTGCCCTTGTAAGTGGGCCTAAGGCCGACTCAACGTATAAAGTCCTTAGGTCTGCCCTAATTCCACACTCACTCTCACTTTGCTGAAACAGATCTCCCAAACCTTTGAGCAGCCGCAATCACCTCAGCTAGGGTTCAATCTTTGGTCTCCGCCGCGCTTGTTTAAACCAGTTTCGCCCCGCGTAAGTTGTTTCCGCCCCATACCTCTTTGTTAGCACTGTTATTTCAGATTTCCTATTGGGACCGCACTAGGTAGCTTCGTTTCATAATATTCTTTTGTTTCCAGCTCGTTAAACTACTCTAGGAGCTGCTGTGGTCTTTGTTCGTGCCCAAAAACCCAAATGTTAGCCTTTTTCCAGGTACGGGAAGTTAGGGTTTGAGCTAGGTTGTTTGTTTCCTGTCGTTCCTTGAGTTTGCGAACTGTTTGCATGGATTAAATCGTTGTTCTGGATGTGTGGGCTGTTTTGTGTGTTTGGTTGGGCGAGATGATGAATCTGTTGCAGGTGAATCTAGGGCGAGAACTGATAATCTCGCCCAGGCGAGTCGGATTCGCCTAAGCGAGCCTGACGAAGGCTCGCCTAAACCCCTTTGCGCGAAAGGTCGCCCAGGCGACCTGCTCGAACTTTTGAGCGAGTGAACATCTCGCCCAGGCGAGAGGGGTCTCGCCTAAGCGAGATCCCGTGATGTTCCCTGAGTGCTCCATCGAACCCTCGCCTAGGCGAAGGGGGGGCTCGCCTGAGCGAAACACTTCAGCCTGAGCGAGGGGTTGGGCGAGGCAGTACGCTGTTTGGGTGCTTGTTTATTCTTGGATGATTGATATTGGCTTCAGTGTGAATTGTATGATGAGAAACCTGTATATAATGGAATATTATGTGTACTTGGCATGAATTATAAATTGTGTATGACGGGTTGGATATGAAATTGGCACGTGAAATGAATGAGTGGTGTGGAACTAAAGGAACATGGTATTAATATGAGATGAGGCCCTAGACTCATGGGGTGGTGATGATCAGAGGTATGGATTCAAAATATGATGCGTATGAGGAATTAACCTCAAGGGTTGGTATGGAATTGTAAACATGATTTTGATGTTCTCCTACTGTTGTTTTATGCATGTTGGTCCGTGTCAGCGTGTAATTCCTTGGGGTCTCTAGGTGAGACCTCCGGGGCTACGCTTCAGTGGTCGGGACGTAATCCCATGGCCCCTGTTAGTGGGTGTCCATGGTGGTGCCCCATCTGTATAACTAGGTAAGGATTCAAGGTAAGGTTGCATCCTGACACTCTGAGGAGCCAGTTAGTCTCACCTAGAGCGGACTGACTCCTATGGTGAGAGTAGCAGGAGGCCTGAAATCCAGTAAGGGCTAACCTTGTGGTGAGAAATATTTGATTCATCGTAACACTTGTATTACATAGCTCAGGATCGAGCAGCTCAGGGTCGAGCAGAGGCATCCACCACAAGTGCAAGCATCCGCTGAATCCGACCAAGTTATATATATATCCGGATGAATCGAGTCGAGTCGTAGTGTATTGAATGAAGAGTCATAACATGCTTGACTGTTACATGGATATGAGATGATGATAATGTATTTGACTGTATGATGTATGTGTGTTGGCTCTAGCTTACCCGTTTTGTTGCATGGTTGTGTTGTATGTGGCTGTTCTTTCTTGCGATGATCATCAATTTGATTGATGGGAGCAGATGGGCGAGATTCTCGTGGTCAACAAGGGAACGACGATTCTGCAGCTTAGCCATTTGGGCTGGATTCCATATTTCTTTCCTTCATGCTTTCTTTAGGGCTATGACCCCTGTATTCGTGGTTATTACATTGTAAACTTTTAGTTAGACCGTTATCCTGCTTTTGTTGACATTGTGGTGTGCCTAGTTTTGTAGGGGTGATGTTGAGAATCCTAGAGCTACGTTGTTATTCTATCTTATGTGTGGCGTTTCCTTTAATTGCGTTTATAAATTAAATGGGACGTTACAATATTAAAAAATAGGAAAAGATAAAAGTTGATAAATGTACTCTTAATTTCTAAATAAAATTGGTAAAACGAATTTTTTGAATATATTCTCTGATGAATTTGAGGAAGTAGATGAGAATGAATTTAAATGGATATGAATAAATTTGTGTGAATGATTTTTTTATATATTTTTTGAAGGGATTCGTAGATGACGATGAACACAATTTTATTAAAATTTGTTAAAATTTTTGAATAATTTGTATAAATAAAAAAAAGTTCAATAAATTAAAATTATAAGATTATCCGCTTTTTTTTCTTTCACTCACAAATCAACGGACGAGAACATTAATTATATCCCAAATTCATGTATGCACTATGATCATAGCATACAAAACAACATTAGTGTTAAATTCATGAATAAGAAATTAAGAAAATCCTTAAGGTAAGAAAGGAATAGATATGCTTCATTTATAGAATAATATTTTTTATATCTTTCTTCAAATCACTATCTATAGAACACTGTCCAAAATATTTTGATTCCTCTTATACGGCACTAGATGATTCATAGGATTAAACATGATGCATTTTAAAATAAAGAGATTAAAAATGGAAAGACAGAAAAGTAAGAATAAAAATCCGCTGGTATAATTTATTGAAGAGTTTCATTCTTATAACGTAGGATTTTTGTGTAAAAGAAAAAAAAAAAAGGGTGTGGAGGGTTTAGGCAGGGTTGCCCAGGTGATATAAAAGGAGAGGGTTTTCTAACTAGGGTTTAAGCCTTCATTCCATTTCTCACGCTTCCTCTTTCACTCTGTTCTTATCATGTGGACACTCCGTCGAGCTTCACTTCGTCTCAGGTAACCAACCAATTCACTCTCTTTCATTCAGACACAGATTCTCCACCATCATATGATTAATGTTTAATCCTACTGCACACTGCCTGATTGTATCAAATTATGTGAACTAGGGTTATCACTGCGATTAGGCTAATGATTCTCCCAAACTGTTGGTTTAATTTTTGTTTATGCATCTGCTTCTGATTAGTTTATGCTTGTTTTTTATTGTGGTAGGAGTCAAGGGCTTAATGCGGGAGCTATCCGTGCTTCTTGTGCCAATTTAGTGCCTACCACTTGTGTTGAAAATGAGGGTGAGGGTGGTATACACCAGTCTCGTAACATCTCCTACGGTAGATTTCTGCCAGCCGATGTGCTTTGCTCCACGGACCTTTCTTCCCTGAATTTTGCTGTGGGCTGGCGCGGGCTTTCCTCGCAAGCCGATGCTAGCAGCACGAAAGAGGATGATGGTGAGCTGGAGGGTGGGAGTAATGATGAATCTGACGCAGACTTGTCTGATGGGGACGAGGAAGGTGAAAAACTAAATGATGCTCTGGAGTTATCTGATGATGAGACTGATCCAACCAAGAAACAATCACCAGGTAGATATACTCAATCGGAACTATTCAAGGAAATTGTAAAAGCTCCGGGTTTGTCGGTTGATTCTGCTCTCAATAAGTGGGTCGAACAAGGGAAAGAACTAGGTCGGAAGGAGGTCTTGTTGGCTGTGCGCAATCTTCGGAAGCGTAAAATGTATGGGAGGGCTTTCCAGGTAAATTTGTGAAACTTTTATATGCCATCAATTTATCCAGTTAAACGTTTCAAATATTTTTCGGACAAATTTAGGTTGCCGTTGGTGTTTCAAGTTTATTGCTTGACATTTTTCACCCAGTCTGCTTATCATTCCCTGTTTACACCCTTGTGTTGTGACAGTTTGCAAATCTTTTTCTTACATCACTCTGTATTCTGCTACTAACAGGAAGTTTTAAATATTTTTAATTTTGAATAGTTCTTTTAAGCACCTACACACATTGTGAACACAAAGTAGCTACCAAGCTCAATATCAAGTTTTAGTGTATTATGGTAGTGAATGCTGGAGGAAAAGTTGGCGTGGTATAAGTGAGTACATTAATATGATTGTGTAGTCGTACAAGAAAGCATAGGATATGGACTGTTAGGATGCAAGTAGATATTGCTGTGACACTCATCAATGAAAAAATGATAGAGGTGATTTGAATGTCTAAAGGTCCGTGAGTCTCGCAGTGGAAGTATTTCTGGGAATTTAATTTTAGTTGAACACAGTGCTATCATCTGATCTTGCAGCCAATCTCATATAATGAGAAAAGGATATTATTTTTTATGCTCCCATGTGCACACCCTTGTGTGTGTGTGTATACATATATATATATATATATATATATATATTAAATATTACATATCCCGTTAATTAGTAATCTTGTGGCATTGACCAGTATTATCCATAACATAAATTACTGTTATGTGTGTGTGTGTATATATATATATATATATATATATATATATATATATATATATATATATATATATATATATATATTGTAGATCTATAATCTCATTATGGAAATCATCCCCACACTGTGCCATCCTGCTACTGCAGTTTTTTGTCAGTTGCTGTTTCTCAAATTTAGAAGGGAAGAATTTCTTTATTTCTCACATATAATTATTAGGTTAGCTGACCTATATTTATACATGTGTTCTGAGATAAAAATTGAATTAAAAAATAAAACAGTAAACAATTCTAGGGAGAATAAATCCCTATAGTTGTGGGATTTTATTCTTGTTACAATCTCCTAATATTAAATTCAGAATCAAATCTAACCAAACAAACTGAATAAAAGGTAAATATAAATTTCCCTCAATAAAGCTTAAATTCACGGCATACTTCTTGACACTCCCCTCAAGTTTTGTGAATAAATATTTTTCATTCCCAGCTTGGATACAATTCCTTCAAATGTGATACTATTTAGACTTTTAGTAAGACTATCTGCAAGTTGATCTTGTGTAGACACAAAAGGAGTACAAATCAACCCACTGCCTAGTTTCTCCTTAATGAAATGCCTATCCACTTCAACTTGTTCAGTCCTATCATGTTGCATTGGATTATGAACTATACTAATGGCAGGTTTATTGTCGCAATATAGTTTCATAGGTTTTTCCCATCTTCAAATCATTTAATATAATCTTTAGCAAAGAAGTTCACATATTCCTTGAGCCATGGCTCTAAATTCTGCTTCGACACTTGATCTAGCCACTACATTCTGTTTTTTGCTTTTCTTGGTCACCAAATTTCCACCAAGAAATGTGCAGTATCCGGTGGTTGATCTCCTGTCCACAATTGACCCAACATAGTCTGCATCCGTATATGATTTGATACTTAGGCTCTTGTTTCTCTTGAACAGTATCCCTCTCGTCGGAGTACCTTTTATGTACTGAACAATTCTGAAGACAATATGTAGATGTGCTTCCTTTGGTTTGTGCATAAATTGATTTACTAGGCTAACAGCAAAAGCATGTCTGGCCTAGTATGGGATAAGTAGATAAGCTTGCCCACAAGTCTCTGTTACATTCCTTTATCCACAACCACATCCTCCTTTGTACTTCCTAATTTTATATTTGGATCAATTGGAGTTTTTGCTGGTTTACATGCTGTTCTGCCTGTTTACTTGAACAAATCAGTGACATTTTTGTTGAGATATAAAGATTCCTTTTTTAGAATAGGCTACGTCAATTCCCAAAAAATACTTAAGTTTTCTTAGTATCTTTAATTCAAATTCTGCTGCAAGACATTCCCTTAGCTTCTACGGCTCTCTCTTGTCATCCCTGATTACGATAATATCGTCTATATAAACCAGCAAAATCGTTACCTCCCCTAAAACTGAATGTTTGAAAGAAAGAGTATGGTGTCCTTGATTTTGTTTATAACCCAAACTCGTCATCACATTGGAGATTCTACCAAACCATGCTTTGGGAGATTGTTTTAATCCAGATAAGGCTTTTTCCAGTTTGCACAGTTCCTGAGGCAGCCATTTCCTCATAACCTGGAGGTAACTCCATGTAAATTTCCTCTTCAGGATCTCTATTTAGGAATGCATTATTCACATCAAATTGGTGTAGGTCCCGATCATTGTTTGCTGCTAATGATAATATGACTCTAACCGTATTGTATTCATATTTGCAATCTGGGCAAAAGTCTCCAAGTAGTCAACTCCATAAGTAATACTCAATACTTTGTGAATCATAACCAAGTTACAATTCCAAGTAGTTTCAATAATTTGAGGAAATCTTGTTCAAAATTGTAAATCAGATTAAGGGCATTTACCCTCAGCCGAAATAAATATCAGGCAAAAACTAAAGCAATAAAGTCTCCTTGTATTCTAAAACAGATCTCATAGATTCAGCACCCAAATTTGGAGCAACTAATTAGACTCCTCATACACAAAAGCCAAAATTTCCAGCAAGTAATCCAAAACCAGAATTCAATTTATCAAAAGGTGTGTACAGAACACCCAAAATGGATTAATGGACAGTGTTAAAACCGGTTGCGAGCATGGAATGTGTTTACAGATAGGTTTAGTCAAGATTGGTAATTGGAAAAGAGTCTTATTTTCAACTGTAGGATTCAAACTTTTGCGAAACACATGCAGACCTCAAAAACTACTACGTATGGATTATTAAATCTGAAACACAAACCATTTGCAGCAGAATAACGTTAGAAATGGAATGCTAGTCTACAAGGCCAAATATTTCCATACAATCAGCAGGAAGATTCTTTTTCTCAAAACTCAGATTAGTGGATAATAGTTTGAAAAACTCATTTCATCTTATATAGTTTAGATATTAATGAAACTATTCAGAGAAAATTATTATTGGCATGCATTCATTGGCTACTTAGAATTGAGCATACCTATGACAGAAAAACTTGTAGAATTTCTTGAACTTATATAGAACTTTTGTAGTTTGCTGCTCCATGCTTTCCAGGACTTTATAACTACGATTAGGACTGGGGAGTAGTTGTGTTTTGCCCATATTGATGAGTTGCAAATCTTTTTAGTGGCACTTTTTTCCTTCAGTTGAATTGCACGGTGTTTTGTTCCATTGATGTGTTCTATGTTGTGGTAATAACTAGTGTATCTGTTTAATTTACGGATTGACATTGATAATGTATAATAACCTTTTTTAAATTTCCAGTTTTCTAATATGATGCTTTATGCTCTAATGTTTATTTTTTTGGAACTGTAGCTCTTTCAGTGGTTAGAGTCGAACAAAAAGCTTGAATTTACTGAGAGAGATTATGTTTCTAAACTCGATTTGATTGCCAAGTTACGTGGCCTCCAAAAGGCAGAAAAATACATTGAGAGTGTTCCAGAATCTTTTAGAGGTGAGCTATTATACCGAACGCTGCTGGCTAACTGCGTTGCTCAGAACAATATGATGGAAACAGAGAGAATATTCAACAAAATGAAGGACTTGGATTTACCACTCACAACATTTACTTGTAACCAGTTGCTGCTTTTGTACAAGAAGTTGGACAAGAAGAAAATAGCTGATGTGTTACTACTGATGGAAAAAGAGAATGTCAAACCTTGTATCTTTACTTACAGAATCTTATTAGACACGAAGGGCCACGCCAATGATATTGCTGGAATGGAGCAAGTATTGGAGACAATGAAGGCGGAAGGGATTGAGCCAGACATCCAAATTCAGACACTCTTGGCAAGACATTATACCTCAGCTGGGCTTAATGAAAAAGCTGAAACTGTACTGAAGGAGATAGAAGGTGAAAACTTGAAAGAAAATCGGTGGGTATGCGCAACTTTAATTCGTCTTTATGCAAATCTGGGAAAGGCCGATGAAGTGGAGAGAATTTGGAAGGTTTGTGAATCAAAGCCTAGGGTTGATGACTGCCTTGCTGCAGTTGAAGCTTGGGGAAAGTTAAAGAAAATTGAAGAAGCTGAAGCAATTTTTGAGAGGGCGTCAAAGAAATGGAAACTTAATGCCAACAACTACTCTGTTCTTCTGATGATATATGCAAATAATAAAATGCTAAAGAAGGGTAAGGATCTGGTTAAGCGAATGACAGATAATGGGTTCGAAATAGGCCCATTGACCTGGAATGCACTTGTAAGATTGTATATCCAAGCAGGTGAAGTCGAAAAGGCAGACTCTATTTTGCAGAAGGCAATCCAACGGTATAAGATGCAACCAATGTTTAGCACCTATATGGCTATTTTAGGGCAGTACGCAAAGAGGGGTGACGTCCATAACTCGGAGAAGATTTTTCATGCAATGAGAAAGTCTGGCTATACATCTCGAATAAGTCAGTTCGAAGCTCTGATACAGGCATATATAAACGCTAAGGTTCCAGCGTATGGTATTAGAGAGAGGATGAAAGCCGATAACTTATTTCCCAACAAATCAGTGGCTAGCCAGTTGGTTCTAGTTGACGCATTTAAGAAAAATGCACTTTCCGATTTACTTGATTGAGAAAATTGGTACATTCGGTATTCTGCGACAGTTGTTTCTACTCTTTCCATGCAACTACTATATTGTTAGTTAGTTGAATTGCATATTGCACAATCCAAGTTTGAATGTTTTATCTTTTACTGCTATTTACATGTTAGATGCACTTTTGTATTTAAGCATATATTAATACTTAGGTCCTGGTTTTATGATTCTATAATGTCCATTGGTTGTGAAGCTTCCTTTTTAATTAGACGCTACAATCTTTTTACCCGTAGGACAACAAGATAGTAGATAAATGTTGTTACTCCCATCCCGCTTGGATGAAATAACATTAACGCTTTTCGTAGTAGTATTTATAGTATCTAGTGGAAAAGAAAAAAATGTTTAATATTAGCATATTCAAACTTGATGGTTCTTTTCGGCCAAGAAATTTTAGTTCAGTTGTTATAAGCTTTCTGCTATCAAATACGACGATTCATTTTCCCGAATTCAAGGAAAAAACAAACTTGTAAGTTTCAGGGATGTTTAGGCAAGCCGAGTTTGACGGCATATGTTGCCTGTATGAGTTGTGGATTAAATTTATTGCCTTGACTATTTATACTTTTGAATACTTATTCATCTCAACAAAGTTTATTATTAGGTTAAACCCTTATGATAAAAACAACAAACAAATAGAACTGAGATTCTGATGAATTTGTGAATATATTAATTCATGCTATGTTAATATAGAAAAACATAACATTACTATCAGCTCTATTAACGAATTAAATATATTTTGAGCTTTGACAATTTGGTAATTTGATTTAGTTTTGGTCTATTAATTTGGTTATTCATTAAAATCTCATTTCACTTATAATCAAATAAATTCTAGGCATCAATCACCTTATATTTAACATCTTATATACTTAATTAATTGGGTTAGGTTGTGAGATACTTATACATAAAATTGCTGGCCACAACAATTATACTTTTGAATTCAAGTTAATACGATGTCTAATGTAATTGTTGTAACGTTTTATTTAAGAGTGAAACTACTAAAGAAGTCCATAATTAATAACATAAAACAGATAAATTCATACACTTATATAATATATTTATACAGTCATAAGAAGGATTTAGTTATACAAACATAAGTAAAAACTTAAGGATTTAACTATTAAGGGTTTCTATCAAAACTTTATACATTTTTTATTTAGTTAACTTAAGCCTCGAACTTAAGACTTCTCCACATCCACTAATGCATTAAGGTCTGCATCATCCCGTGCTCACCATATTGGTGGCCATGATAAAAGAAAAGAGTAGATAAAACAAAGAAAGAAATATACAGGGTAAGTTGAATAAAATGATACAAAATGCATTATAAAATAGTCCATATGCATATAAGTTTCTAATTTAGAATATACCACACAATTACTCTTCTAGACTAAATATTATCTGGATACGTGCACTTATATCAGACTAGTGAAGTTCATAATTCATGATTGTATAATTTTATATTTTTATTATTTTATTATTTTAATCCAAAATTGTATTTATAAAAATATGATGTTATGATTTGAATTCAAAATTAAAAATATATCATAATTTTATATTTTTATCCTAAAAAACATAACACCATCAAAACCTAATATCATTTTCAATTTTGAATTATAATCCTAAAATCATAATTTTATAATTATACAATTTTGAATTAAAGTATTAAAATTATAAAATTATAAAATTTAAGATTATAAACTTTAAAATTATAAATTATAAATTTTTAAAATAATAAATAATAAAATGATATGTGGTGACTATTAGCAAAATGACATGGCAAAATAATAATCATCTCAATCATTCAATACTCACATTCAATTTTAAAAAAAAAAGTTAAAAATGAGATTCAATCGAAAAAATTAGATCATCAAAATTTGTCAAAAACTTAATTGAAAATTTCAAATTTATCAAGTACTTAAAATATAATTAAATCTTATTTAAATAATAATCACGTATAATTTATTTTATTTTTCTTACTTTTTTTTTACATTTTAGTTTTCAATTTTATTGAAAATGGTATAATCACCTAAAATTTCTCACGTATATTTTATTTATTTAGACGAAATTAAGTGTTGATAAAATATAAATAGGTTGTGCATGTGATTAGAACAACCCAAGAAACCAAACATCTTCTTTTTCTTTCTCTAAGTGGCTTGGTCACGACTCCTTCTTCCTTCAAAGACACCTTCAAAGCTTGTTCTTCACCATTGTTCCTTTGAAATTGAGCTTATATAATACTTTTGTAGTTTGCTGCTCCATACTTTCCAGGATTTTATAACTATGAACAGGACTGTGGAGTAGTTTACTGATTGACATTGATAATGTATAATAACATTTTTTATGTTTCCAGTTTTCCAATATGATGCTTTATGCTGTAATGTTTTTGTTGCTGGAACTGTAGTTCTTTCAACATTTACTTGTAACCAGTTTCGAGAATTATGCAACTTGAATATTTTTAACTCTAGGTTTGGAGTATCTTGTGTCTGGAAGGATGTTTATTGAGAAACAACTACTATATCAATATAAAAGAATATTATGTTTTGTTAAGTATAACTATGTAGCCTCACTAATAATAAAGACATCACACTGTACTAAGAAAACATAATTTTAAAAGCAGATATTTTAAAACTTTCTTCTTAGTGCTTTTTCTTTTCAATTTAAAATTCAAACAAAATATATGAAAACCAAATTAGCTTTGCCCGGTAGGTACATGGCAAATATTGATATGGTATCACCTGAAAAGCATAAACGAATGACTCATTAGGATATAAAATTCCCTATATCCCATAATAAAGGGTTTTAGATCTTAATTACTTTCTATTTTAGCAATTGACCAGCATTATTCAGAACCTCTGAACAACCTTTTATACATTTCTAAAAAGCAACATGCTCTCACACTCTCAGTTCTTGACGTACACAACAATTAGCCTCTGTAAAGTCTTTTATGTTCTTAATAAAGTCTTCTATGTTCTTAATTCAGACGTCTTTCCTTCAACTTTGGATATGCAACTTCTTACTTTATCTGCTTTTTCTTAAACAACGAAATCAGGTTTAGAGGAGTGATCATGGAATTTATTTTTGAAGGGTTTTTTTCAATACTGTTGTATTGAGTCGATCTTCTTGAACAAGTTAATCATTCAGCTGAAAAAGAGGCCTCCAGAATTGAATCGAACATTGGATGTTGGAAACTGATAGTTTGTGAAGTGGAAAATATCCTAAAAACACTATCAGTAAATAAAGATAAATATTATGCATAATTATAAGGAAGAAATACGTTAAAGATGTCAAAAATTAAATAATAACCTCACAAATATATATCATGGGACTTTTAAAAATATTATATACAATTATAATATTTCTAATATTTTTATAAAATCTTTTAAACACTTCATCGTATTACCTTTAATTATTAGTATATTAATCAATTTAAATACCAATTAAAAAAATAAAAAATTATTGATTATTAAAATAGTTATTATTATAAATAAATAAAATTATAATTAAACCCTAAAATAGTTACTAACATTAACGATAAAGACTTTGACTACGAGAGAAATTAGTTTATAATTTAGTATATATTTAATTAGAGACTAATTTAGCGACCAATTAAATTTTTTATTCATAATAATAACTATTTTAGTAATTACTAACTTTTATTTTATAAATTAGTTATTATAGTGACTAATAATTCTTTATCATTAAAATTGATTTTTTTTTTCTTATTGAAATGTTAGTTTGCTAGTTTTTTGTTGTTGGAAGAATTAAACCCAAAATTTCTTCTCCTTCTAAATTCATCAAACCAACCTACCCATCTCATTTCTCCAAATTATTAGTAGGAGATCAAACCCACACAATTAATTATCGTTTAATAATTTTCTTATAATTATTCTCACTTATATAAAATCTTTTAAGTAAGTGATAGAATTTAATTAATATATGATTTCTTGATTCATTCTACACATTTAAATTCAAGAACCCCGAGAGAGAAGACACTGCAACAGTAAGATATTTCACTTCCTTTAAGTGAGGAGACGTGAGTTTCTCGAATTATAGAAAAATAAAATATAATAAAAAATAACTTTTTTATAATTTAAAATAACCTATATATAAATTAAAATTATCATTTGTTATTTTAGTTGTTATAAAAAAAACTTATTTTAGTTAGCTGATTCTTGATATAGTTGGGTTCAGTGGAAAAATATTATTATCCTGTGCTTATAAGTAATTATTACCTTCTAAATTAAAAAAAAAACTAAGGCTGAATTTGGTTCTAATATCTTAAATACAGTCTTTAATTTATAAAAAACAGGATTAAAAGATGATATCATAATCTAGGTTTGTGAATGAAATTAGTCAAATTCTCTCTCTCTCTATCGATATATATATATATACACACTTAGGTTTATGATTTCCAATGATTATATTGGGTACAAAACTTCGTTCAAAGACAAGAATAAAGTAAGATTTGAAATGCTTTTCCGCTTTTGGTAATAATATCAGGAGCTAGAACCGGAAGAAATAAAAGATAAGATTTAAATAAAGCACCTAAAATGGCAAAATCTAATAATTTACACTTTTTTAATCATTTCCATATATATAATAACTTTGAGAGTCGGTCAGATTTTTCCTTCTCATAGTGCCACATAGTTTAACAGTTCCAGAGAATAATTTAGTTTTGTTAATTATCGAATTTTGAATTTAAGTATTAAAGATATATAAGATGACTGGTGACATCACATCACATGATCATTCATTAACATTATCGAAGCGATGTGATCCTATGCATGCAGGTTACGTTATTACTACATATCGGATGAGCCCACGGAGACAAAAGAAGATGGTATCCGTTGCTACCTTGTCGCACTCTTCTCATCAATTCGCTTCCTTTAACCTTTAGTAATACACAATTATTCCTTCCTTCAACATTTTGAGAACAATCCTTTTCTAAAGCAAAAGCTGCACCAAAAATCATCACCAAATCTCCAAACTACCCCTCCTCACATCATATCAATCACCTTCTCAAAAGGCTAAACGGTAAAATCCATCATCCATGTCACAAAAAGAGTTGCCTCTTAGGTTCTCTTTGCTAAAGCACTTCCTGCAACTCTAAACTCTTACTCTAACTGTTATAAATAGGCCAAGTAGTGAGAGCAGAAGCCACAACACTTGCATCAAAACCTGTGAGATACAAAGAGATCATCGACAATGGCATTGGCAGCTTCACTTTCCCCAGCAGCCCCTTTGGTTCAAACCAACACTTTGAACCCTTTGGGTTGGACTGATGATCAGATCCTTGAGAAAGTCTACATCACTCACGTCCACACCGCTGAAAGGTACGATGTGGAATCACTTTTCAACGTCACTTCCAACATCATCAAGCGTGCTACTGCAGTTGCCGACAGTGTTGCTGTTAAGGTAATTAACATTCAACTCACGAATCTATGCATTCATCGCTTCTACAAACATGCGTGTTTAATCGTTTTTCCGTTTCTTTTGCAGACTGGCACACCCGTTGGTCTTATCGAAGACAAGGTTGCTCTGTCCACTTTCGATCCACCGTTCCTTAAACTCAAGCATATTGCTTCTCAGGTCAATATTCTGCACCATAGTATTCATTACCACTCCTTCTTATGCATGCAAATTTATATGAAATTGAGATGACAAACCTTCACTTTGATGGTTGAGCTCACCAAACTTTTCTATGAATGAATATGCATATATGCATGTATTCTTAATTAGTAACTAGTTTTGAGAGTGTAGATGATGAACACACCTCATGGCGAGCATCACGCGCATCAGACAGCAATGTCGATACTTGACCAGCTGAGGAGCTACTCGTGGGATGGAAAAGCAATACTAGTTCTAGCTGCTTTGGCTTTGGAGTATGGAAATTTTTGGCATCTTGTTCAGGTTCCAACGGGAGACCATCTTGGAAGATCACTGGCACAGATGAATCGAGTTCACATCGTGGAGAGGAATAGGCAAGCCGTTGCTGACTACAACAGTTTGGTGAAGAACTTGCTGATCGCAGTTGAGTGCATCACTGAGTTGGAGAGGCTCTCCACCAAAGGTTATGACTTGAAGGATGTCCCTGCTTTGGCTGAAGCCATGCAAGAGATCCCTGTTGCTGTTTACTGGGCAATCATCACCACTATTGTTTGTGCTAATCATTTTGACTTCTTCCTTGGTGAATCGTGAGTTCATCCTCACACTAATTAGATATACTTCATTGGGTTAGATGTGCCTATGATCTCAGCCTGCAATCATATTATATGTAGTTCATTTTTTCGATTTCTCTTATATATTGTGATAAACTTGATTATATAAATAACATTGCTCATATATATGTTGCAATCACTTTCGTGCAGGGATGACAGATATGAAATAGCGAATTTCGACGATAAGCTTTCCGCCGTTATCAGCAAATTGAAGGCGAATCTGACCAGGAGCAGGAAGAAAATAGGTTAGGGAAAAAAACTATGATCAACCCCAGTTTAGTGAGTGTTAGGTTGGCTAAAAGAGATGAGAAAGAAAAAAAAAACATTAAAATGACAAAGTAATAGATACGCTAATGTGACAGAAAGAAAGAGAAACATAAAAAAAATAGAGTGAAAACATATGATAAAAGAAAAAAAAAATGTTTTTAAGAGATATGTAAACAGAAAAACATGATCCACCTGTTATAAAGTGTGGAAGTATTTAATATAAATTAAATGCAGTTACCCTATTTTTTTGCTTTTCTGAAATTAACATAAAAATCAATTTCATGTATAAACCACTTTTGATATTAATTAGTTGTCATCTCAAATGTTTACCTTTTAGTCACCGTAACCTTGACATGAAAGAAATATATATATAAATAGAAATTCAATACTGATAAGGATCATCTGCATAATTATTTCAGGTGACCTAGAAGACTACTGGAGGCGTAAGAAGTTGCTCCAAACTCCCACAGAAATTGTAGAGGTTATCAAGGTTCTTATCTACCACAACGATGTTCACGACCCACATGTGTACGATGGTCTCACCAGGCAAATGGTAAGTAATTATTTCAAAAAAAAAAAATTACTAATGGTAAAAGGAGACGCTTCTTTATAGTGACTATCGATGTTTTATGTGCAATGCAAAAGATTTCATAAAACTCTGAAGTGTCATGTAAAGATTGTGAGATTGGTCCGAATCATATATATAATAGTTTCTGTATGTTTTTTATTACTTGAATTGGTGTACGATGATGTCCCTTTGAAACAGGTGAGCATCGAAGTGTTTAGGAAGAAACACGTGCTGCTGTTCATTTCTGGGTTGGACAGTATCAGAGATGAGATTCGGCTGCTGCAATCAATCTACGAGGGATTGCAAGAAGATCCTAAGGAAGTGAAAGGATACAGGAAAGAGGACTTCAGGATCTTGTGGCTGCCGGTGGTGGAAGAGTGGAATCTTCTGCACAGGGCAGAGTACGATAATCTGAAGCTAGAAATGCCATGGTACGTGGTGGAATACTTCTTTCCCTTGGCAGGAATCAGACTCATAAGGGAGGACTTGAACTACAAGAACAAACCTATCATCCCTGTGCTGAACCCCCAGGGAAGAGTGGTGAACTACAATGCCATGCACATGATTTTCGTGTGGGGCATCGATGCCTTCCCCTTCAGACCATCTGACGATGATGTCCTTACCCAGAAATGGAACTGGTTCTGGGCCGAAATGAAGAAAGTGAATCCCAGACTCCAAGACATTGTAAGTGCATAAACTTGTTAAAATTGTTAGCAATATTGTTGGTTGTGTTTAAGTGTTGACAAGGGAAATATATAAACTTGTGAATGATCAGATAAAAGCGGACAGTTTCATCTTCATCTACGGAGGCAGTGACAGGAAGTGGGTGCAAGAGTTCACACTGGCGGTGGAGAAAATCAGAAGGCACGAGATCATCAAGAGGGCGGACGCAGTGATAGAGCACTACCCGTTCGGAAAGGAAGATCCGAGGATTGTTCCTCGGTTCTGGATTGGCATAGAGAGCTTGTTCGCGAATATGATTCAGAAGACACACAAGGACCCGACGATTGACGAGATAAAGAGCTTGCTGTGTCTTAAACAGCAGCAACCGGGGTGGGTTCTGCTGAGCAAAGGGTCGAACGTGAAGCTTCTGGGGAGAGGGGAACCGATGCTGGCAACTGCAGCAGATTTTGAGATATGGAAAGAGAAGGTGCTTGAGAAAGCAGGGTTTGACGTTGCTTTCAAGGAATACTATGAGCAGAAGCGGCGCGGTTATCCTCAGGAATGTTCCCACATGCAGTTGGCTAACTACCCTGCTGACATTCTCCACCCCATTAACTGCCCCGATGCTGGTTGTGGCAGATCCATGGAGATTGCTTCTGTGAGTTACAAGTGCTGCCATGGTCACACTCACAACCAGGCTGAAGTTCCTGAGAGTGGCGATGTCATGATTGAGAAGAAGTACGCTTCTTAATTCATTCATTCATTCATCGTCCATCATGAGTTTTGTTGAATTCATTTGTGTGCGTGTCAGCTGTTGCCATGAAGCCTCTTCTGTGCCCTTCTTTGGCTTGAAAATAATGGCTTCAAACAGCTTCTGTTTGTTTATCTGAATTCATTTTGATTCAATTAAAGAGATACCTTGGGCTTGCACAAAATCAAACTACTACATTCTCCTCCTCTCTTCTTTTGGCACTTGCTTGTTAACGTGTAGTTGATAGACTATGGATTAACAGTTTTTAAGTCATCAATAAACGCATAATTAGGTTTATATTTTACTGCACAAATCAACAACTGAAAATCATCCATGTTCAATTATAATTAACATATATATCTAATGTACAAATGATATACCATGGTTCAAAATTATTAAGTAATCACTAAGCACTTATTTGGATTTACACTTTATTTTTATTGAATAAGCAATTCATTATAAATCATTCCTTTTTAACTATAATCGACATGAGTATTTAATGTGCAAATCATAAATTATGGGTTGACACAACTCATAAATAAACATATAATTGAATTTACAGTTTAGCAAGTGCACAAGCCAACCCTGTTCAACTATAATCAACAACGATATCTAATGTGAAAATCATAGACTATGAGTTAATAGTTATCAAGTCATCGGTAAACACATAATTAGGTTTACAGTTTATTGCACAAACCAACAACTGAAAATCATTCCTGCTCAATTATAATCAACATGAATATCTAATGTGTAAATCATAAATCATGAGTTAAGAGTTATTAAGTCATCAATAAGCACATAATTAAATTTATAGTTTACTACACATGCCAGCAACAAAATCATTTTTGCTCAACTATAATTAACATGGATATCTAATGTGCAAATCATGTAACATATGTTAGTAGTTATTAAGTATAAGTAAGCATATTTATGAGTTTTTTAGAATAACAGGGCTTGAAGACGAACAACATAGGTTCAAGATCACCAATTGAAGAGGAACATCAGCGGTTAAGATAAAGAAGAACACTTTAACAACAAAAATATGTTGCACACCAACAACAACGATTCAAGAAGTGTACGGGAGGTTGAAGAAGGAAGACCAGTTTGAGAAAACGAACGCAGTTGAAGACAGGTTTCAGCCTCACACTTTGTTCCTGGATCTTGAAACTCTTTCTAATTTTCAAACCCTTTCTACCTTTCAAACACTGTCGATGTGAAATTTCATTAAAAATTATAAAAAAAATTAATAAGTCAGTGCCATGTATGGTTGTGACTGAAATAGTCAAATTCTACATGTCACTATATCATTATCCATTTTAATAACTACATGAAGTCATCGATGTTTGTGACACTTTTGTAGTGATTAACATGGGCAAAAATTTTTTATTGTAAAAAGTTAAAGTTGTATTTGTTATGGACGACTTCAACATATGAAGGAGTCTATTTGTCTTGAAGACTTCAATATTATTTTACTTATTCTTCATAAGACTTCAATGATTTTTTATTTGTTCTCAAATCTCTATTGCTTCATATTATTTTTATTCTTTTGAAGTGTTTGTTGTCTCACGACTTATTTGTAACAGCGTATAATTTCTTTGCTGAAGTTTCTATTGCCTCCATCTTTGTGAAATATAATCTCATAAATATATATTTTAATAATATTATATTTTTATTCAAATTTTTATAGAGTACTAGTTTCAGCTCTATTGGTTTCTCTCTTTAATTGTTTTAATAATACCTTTCCGTATTAATTTATTTATTTATGTTTAATTTTTTTAATACAATATTTAAAGAAATGTGATATGTCAGATTAAAACTTATAAGTAAAATTTTAGTTGTAACTTTTTTAAAAGTTACTTATTAGAAAAATAAAAAATAATTAGTTTTGTTATACATAGTATTGACTGCCAACTCTATTAACATCTGATATTAAAATGAATTTATTTGCATCTGTCGATATCCGACACTAATAAAAAAATTTATTTATTAAAAAATTTAAAAATAATTTTATGTTCTTCATTTTCCTTTTAAAAAAATTAACATTTAACATCTTGTTAAGCGAACTTTATCCGTATCATATATTGGTACGAATTTCACAGACAACTATTTATTATTGAAAAAAGTAAAATATAATTTTACATTTTTTAATTTCAAAATAATATTTATATAATAATATGATAATATTTGTATTATGGTACTTGATTTAGTGTCACATCATCTAGAAATGTGAGATGTGGTTCTCTATGTTATTATCCAAGAGATCCTATGTAAACCAGAGAGAAAAATACTTATATTTTTTAATGTAGTTGTGAATGTAAACATACACATCACTACAAAAATAATTGTTTTTAGCGGGAGTTATATATGGTGTTTCTGGGGGTTTTAACCCCCACTAATGGTTTTACCAGGGGTTTGAGATTCCCCTGAAAGTGCAAGCGTGGCTAACGGATTACCGGAGGTTTTTAGCAACCCCTGGAAGTAGCGCAATTTACTGGGGGTTTCGAAAACCCCCATTAATACTTGGGGTTTCGAAAACCCCCATTAATA
>Ga0209589_1001727_pt1 | contig 36684 bp, 15 predicted proteins | sample CowpeawhiteBW_FD_187525 | JGI IMG/M metagenome (GOLD analysis project Ga0209589, IMG submission 187525) | Root nodule microbial communities of legume samples collected from California USA - Cow pea white BW (SPAdes) (version 2) | ecosystem: Host-associated > Plants > Roots > Nodule | place: USA...
AAAAAAAAAAAAAAAAATATATATATATATATATATATATATATATATATATATATATATATATATATATATACACACATTAATATTAAAGAAGATAACTGTTTTTCATTTATTATAATATTAATGAAAATCATTGTCATCGGAAGTCCTGACTTGAATTTTAGATAGTTTTATGCTCATTGACATTATTATTTTATTATTATTATTATTATTTATTTATTATTATTATTATTTTATTTCTTTTGGACGCAATCCGTGACTTGTTTTTTCAACATCTACAAGACAGTCTCCATTCTTCTTCTGAATTTGTGCTGAGGGGACCATTTTTTATTATATAGGCATTTAATTCAAATGTTACCCTTCTTTCCAGTTTACTTTATAAATTTTCATTATCATGACATATATAGTACTCCATAATACAGGCTGGTTGTTTAGCATCACTTTCAGGGTAGAGAAAAATTGTTCCTACACACTATGTTTGGAAAACTTTTATCATTAGAAAACTAATTATAGAAATTGTCTTGCAAGTTTACATTTAAAAAAGTTTTTCATTTTCTCTTTCTGTGCATGACTGGTATTTTAGTATGAATATTGCAAATATTTTTTTTTCTGATTTTTTCCCTCAATCACTTTCTGTTGCTATTCTTTAATCTGATATGAAAGTTGCATTTTCTTGGGAATGTATTTTTACGTTGTACGTTTCTAACAATCTAACACTTTAAGCAATGGTCATAGTTAAACGTAATTTGCCCTAATAAGTGGTTTTCTTTTTCGTATTCCTTTTCATTTGTTTCGTGTATGAATAGACTTTATTAAGAAATTTTATAAAATTGGGAAGAATGAAGAAATTTTGGTCATAATTGACAAAGAGGGTTAGCAGTGTATATTGGGTTAAATCCATTGTGGCACTCACCAGCCATGAAAGAAGTTTGACGTTGACATTGAGAGGGACACACATATTAAAAATGAGAATTAAGAAATGGAATTTTGATATCTTTGATATATATACTAAAATGTTAAGTATGCTTCAAATTGTTATCCATTACATTTGTTTTAATTTAATTTTCCTATATTTATTCATCTTCTTTTTCACATTTATTTTTGTTTTTATGTGGAACTGATATGCCCGACAAGGTATTGTGTTGTCCTTGTCGCTATAGTTGAAGAGTGTCTGACTTCTATAAAAAAGTCCTCTGAGGGTTAAGTTAGTGGTCAAGAAGTATATGAGTTCTTTTGTTATAATGGAGAGATCAAGATGTTTTTTTATCTAAGATTGAACTACCTTTTTGTAATGCCCTTTCATTAATTACCTTTAAGAGTGTTTACATTCCCTTATAAATGTAAATGAATAGCCTCTCATAACAACCATACCGTTAAGCGGGTTAATTGCTAATTATAATGCCTTGTCTACCAAATCTTTTGATGGAGACATGCATGAGCAAGGGCAAGGATCCACTTGAAGAACTTAGACAACCTATGACAAGGCCTAGAGTAAGGGAAGCTTGATGAGTGCATATTTTTGCGTTTAATTATGGATTTTTAATTGAATTTTATTCTTATACTGGGTTTATTGAACATGAGATATAAAAACATGTTAAAAATATATTTTTAGTGATATAAATGTTCTTTGGATATTTTGATGTGTGTTAGTGCAATTGCAGCTAAGTTGAACTCATGGAGCTAAGTTCACCTATTGTTCTTTCTTCTTCACCCAAATTCAAAAAACCCAATTGTGCCCAAATTTATCTCATGGTCATAATTCTCATTCATCTCATCCAAAATTAGTGATTTTTAAGCCTAAATGAAAGTTCAGACGTGAACTTTCATGTCATTTTAGAATCACCTCAATTGGAGTTCTATAGCTCGAGATATCAACATTTCTAAACTACTACCGAAATTGGAATTTCAACCACTTTCCAATTCACCTTTTCACTAATTTTACAAGTTTCCTACAAGATTCTAATCCTAAAATCCTGAGTCAACCCTTTTGCAAATGTGGTTCACATCATTTGGTAGAGGGCCTCAATGTGATAATGAAATCAATTACCATTGCTTCGCTGACGACCTTGATGTAACAAAGAAATCAATGACCATTACCTCACATATGGCCTTGATGTAAAGAAATCGATAACCATTGCCTCATAGAGGGCCTCGATGTAAAGAAAATCCATGACCATTGCCTTGCAGAGGATCTTGATGTAAACATAAAGAAATCAATGACCATTGCCTTGCAGAGGGTCTTGATGTAAATATAAGAAAATTAATGACCATTGCCTCGTAAAAGGTCTTAATGTAAACATAAGGAAATCAATGACCATTGTCTCGCTAAGGGTCTTGATGTATAAAAAGAGAACCTAGATTTTGCTCTTGAAGTGTCCAAAAACACCAAGTGAATGCCTAACACTTGCGAGACATACACAAAAAAATTGTCATTGCTAATTTTTTTCCAAATTTCTTTTTTTAAATGATTGTGAATGATTTTGTGGAGTATGATGGATGACATGATGTGAATTTGTGTATGTTGTATGATATGATGAAACGGATTAAAAAGACTTTTTTGTCTTTTTCATTTTTCATTTTTTTAATAAATCTAATAAATGTTGGAGGAGTATGCTTTTGTACATGTTACGAATTCCTATTAAACATTATTTATGAACGACATGTTATGATTTTCTTTTTAAACCTAGAAGATGATGCGTGCATGAATGTGTGTGTCGCAATCGGGGTTATGACAGGACGGTGAAAAATTATTTTAAAATAATAAAGGAGTAGCCACCATAGTTTTTTAAGGAAAACTATAGCAAAACCTTAAAGATGGAAGGCAATCGGAATGGAGAATCAGGGATTACGTAGTTCTAAATGAAAAAACAATTTAGAAAAGATGGAAGGGTTTGTAAACTCGAATTGTTTTAGGGAGCTTTTGTAAGTTATAAAAAGTAATTATCAAGCAAGTCTGAGACCCAACAAGATAATTAAAAAGTATAAAAATTAATGATTATCAAACGAGTTTAGGACGCAACATGAGAATTAAAGTTATGAAATAATGATTATCAAGCGAGCCCGAGACTTGACATGATAATTAAAGTTATGAAAATTAATGATTATCAAGCGAGTCTAGAACTTGACACGATAATTAAAGTTATGAAAAATCATGATTATCAAGCGAGTCTGAGATTCGAAATGATAATTAATATTATGAAAATAATGATTATCAAACAAGTTTGGAACTCAACATGATAATTAAATAATGAAAATAGTGATTATCAAGCGAGTATGGGACTCGACATGATAATTAAAGTGATGAAAATAATGATTATCAAGCAAGTCCGAGACTAAAGAGGATAATTATTGTTTTGAAAATGTTGGTTATCAAGCAAATCCAAGACTTGACGTGATAATTAATGTTATGAAAATAATGATTATGAAGCAAATTCGAGATTAAACATGATAATTAATGTTATTAAAAATCTTGATTATCAAGCAAGTATGAGACTCGACATGATAATTAATATTATGAAAAAATAAATTATAAAAAGAATGATTATCAAGCGAGTCTGATAATCAACATGATAATTATTGTTATGAAAATAGTGATTATCAAGTGAGTCCGAGACTCGACATGATAATTAATGTCATGAAAATTATGATTATCAAGCGAATTCGAGACTTGACATGATAATTAATGTTATAAAAATAATGATTATCAAGCAAATTTGGAACTCAACATATAATTAAAGCTATGAAAATAATGATTATCAAGTGAGTCCGAAACTTGGCATGATAATCAATGTTATGAAATTTTTTATTATCAATTGAGTTTGAGACTCGACATGATAATTAATGTCATGAGAATAATGATTATCAAGCAAGTCCGGACTTAACATGATAGTTGATGTTATGAAAATATTTTGAAAGATTTTAATTATCAAGCAATTCCGAGACCCAACATGATAATTAATGGGAATTTTGAAATTTCAATTATCAAGCAAATTCGAGGCTCAACATGACAATTAATGTTATGAGATATATCTATAAAAAACAAAATAAATAATTGATAATTTTTGTAAAATATTATATATCTCTTTTAGAAAAGAATATCACCATTAGCCAATAAAATTTTCTCAATTAATGCCTAGACATATTTATTATTGAATAACAGTCTCAAAATTCTTTATTCCAGTATTCATTTTTAGTGTGCATTATTTTTAAACATCCAATATAAGCAGCATTCCGATAAAAAAATTAAAGAAAAAGTATAAAAGATTTTGATTAATAAACTAATGTACCAAAAGAAGCTTTCAAATGCAGAGATTTATATATACATATAAGGTTTATGTTTCTTTAAGACCTTTTATGCCAACACACATGCAACTTTAATCTAATATTAATGGCAATAAAGCCCATCCCATATTCCGTATATTACACAACCAACCATTTCTTTTGACATAACAAACCCACATTATAAGAGACAATTTCATAAAAACAATGATAGTTAGAACATGTACTACCATGACGAGTTCAAGCTTCAGTGTAAGAGAAGGAAAAGAGAGAAAAAAACAATCACTATGTTTGGTGTTATGATCTTATAATAAGTATCATATGTAAATATAAAAGGAGAAAGAAAAACCTGGATTTTTTTCACACCTGTTTGATGATTTTTTTCTATTCAAAATCAAAATAATGTTTGCAAGTGTATCTCTCTTATCTTCTCAAAGCTCTATGTTTTGATGGCTTTTCCCCTCCAAGAAGTATTTTTCAGGTGCTTTTTCTTTGTGGTTGGTATCGAGGTGTGTGATCCTTTAGTGTGAGTTGTTCTAGAATGATCGTTAACGAAGGGTGATGAGAGTGAGATCCAAAAAGGATATTGTTGACCTTGGGAAGAAGATGACAGTGGATAAAGGAGAAATGACTAGTTATGTATTGTGTGAAAACCCTGTCTTTAATGAAGCGGAGATAGAAAAAAAAAGAACTCGAGGAACCAACATGTGAGACTATGAGATCCTAAGACCTTATTTTATTTTTTTTAGCATCATCTAAGATATTAACTGTGTGCGGAGGTTGAGAGAAACGGGGAGAGCATCTAGATTGTGGGAGTATTAGTAGGATGTAGTTGAGTAGCGATAACATATAACAAATTATTTTGAAAAGATAACTTTTCTTACTTTTCCTAATTTTAATTTTATTTCTTTCTTTAGTAGAAACTATATATATATATATATATATATATATATATATATATATATATATATATATATATTTATTTTATTTTTATTTTTATTAGTTTGTTTTATATACTTATTAGTCTAATATATTTTTTAAAAGCAATATTTTTTTGTAGTTTGTTTTACCATTATCTTTTTTCCATTTTTTTATAAATTCAAATTTATTTTATAAAACTATTTTGATTATTTAAAAACTATTTTTCTATTTTCAATTTTTTATTATTATTATTTTATGATAAAACTCTTTTTTTTATTTTTATTTTTAATCATAAAAATTGATTTTATGTTTTTTCTTGTGTTTATCTTTTAAAAACTCATTTTCATTATAAAAATAATTTTCTTATCTTTTTCTATTTCGTTTAATTTTCTATTTAAAAAAAAGTTTAGTTATGTTATATTTTATATTTAAATTAGTTGTCTAGGAAATAAGAAAAATAAGATTATTCTTTCTAAAACTTATTTTTATTTTATTTTATTTATTATTTAGTCACCCGAACGAAATTGAGTGTTGACAACGTGGATGCATGGGTGGAATTCATGAGACCCTTATTTGCCTTTTTTCATTTTTATTTTTCATTTTTCCTTTCTTTTTTTCTCCATTTATTTTAATTTGAGAATAAGGAAAACTAGACTTAAAAGCTAGAAAAAATTGGGCTTAGGGCCAAACAAAACTAGGCATGGGAGCCAGTGTGGAAACTAGGCTTGTGGGGCTAGTGTGGAAATTTGGCTTGGGACTAGTGAAAATCGGGCTTGTGGTATATCGAAAATATGGGCTTTGAGGGCTATTGTGGAAATTAGACTTGGGGGCCATTGTTGAAATTGGGCTTGGAGTATATTAGTCATTCAAATGAATGAAGATAACCATTAATTCGAGAAACATCATCAAGACAAACGTGTTTCTCTTTTAATTGTCTTCCTTCTAAAACAAAAGGATTCAATAACCATTCATATGAGTGAAAAAGGGTTTTGATCAGAAAGGTGGAAAAGTTTTTTTCTTTCAAAAAGATGGATGACGCATGTATGCATGACTTGGTATGATGTATGAAATGCCTTATGCATGAATTTATTTTTTCAATGTTTTGAAAACAAATTCGAATTGATCCTCATTTCATTGTTATTTCGAATTCATGGAATCATTCTACTTTGATTTTTTTTTTTTACTTTTCCAAATCATTTCTTTTGAAACACTATTTAAATGACATGCATGAAATTGCCAAGGGCTTGGATGAGGTGATGAATATTAACTAGGGTGTTGCCCCAATTTGAATTGGTCTCGGGGTACAAAATGTGTTTGAATTGGATGAAGGAAATGATGGGGACTTTGAAAATTTTTCCTAGTGTGATAGCCTAGGATGGTCTTAGGGTGCAAAAGCATGTTTGACTTTTCCCAATTGAGGAGATTGAAAAAAAGACGGGATCTTCACAAGTTGTCCCTAATGTGATCATAGTCTTCAATGTAAATAAATGCCCCAATTCAAAATGAATGATGAGAATATATGAATTACAAACAAAGTAACCGCTTCAGTTTGGGTTTGAGATTGATAAAGATGGAGTATTTTAAGGTTGGTCAAAGTTTAGGCTTAGAGCGGGGATACTGTAAAAGCAAAGATGGAGTTTCATGAATAATGAATTGAAAGAGGACAACCCAAATTTAGCTTAATTGCCTGATTGGCCATTCGAATTTTGAAGCTTTGAAAACATATCACCCAATAAATTGTCGTAGTGTTTAAAAGCAAATCTCTGAACACAGTTTTTCAATATTCTTTTATCATTTTCTTAGAACAAACCTGTTAGAAAATCAAAATTTTCCTCTAAATTAAAACCTTTGAAAGATAACAACAAATCTTTGATCTGGATCTGTGTGGACTTTATCAGGCTTGTATCGTGGCCAAGGCTAGGGGTATGGAAGTAAATGATAGTAAAGACCCAAAAAAGTGATATGAGGGTTATTCAAACAAGGATCTTTGAATAATGTTACATCCAATATTTGTTTGACTTTTTTTTGTTCACCTTTTTTTTTCTATATTTTGACCTTTTATTCCTATTTCCTAAACTTTTGCTTCTCTTTTTTTTTTCTTGGTATAACCATATCATTTATTTTATTTTTTATTTTTTGATGTTTTTATTTTGAACTGCTAGTCGAATGAAACAAATGCAAACATTATGTCAACTTGAGTGTGAGGGTGACCTTTGTGTTTAGGATAATTTTATTTTGTTTTTTTTAAGGCTCAAATTGGGTACCAATGGATAATTACTTTTTTTTTTCGACTAAAGAAACAAGGTCACTTATCATTTCAAATCATGATTATTTTTTTCAAAAACTTTAATTCATAGGAAAATAATTTATTTAATATAGGATGTCCCTTGTTTAAGGTTTAGGGTTTAGGGTTTATGGTTTAGAGTTTTCTCTTTTTTTTCTCACTTTTTTTCTTATTTTAGTCTAACAAACTTTTCTTCATTTGTTTTTGTTTTGTTGTGTGTTAAAAGAGTTGTTTGTAATTATCCTAAGGCATTGTCCCTTTTTGTGATAATCCTTCATGAAAAAATGAAATCAAGGTTTATGGTGGAAGAGAGATGGAAAAGGGAGATGGATTTGATCAATTTCATCCATGCAAGATTAGATGGGTGCTTCAAAAGAAATGATAACAAATAATATTTTATATTTTTATTAAATCCACTAATTTGACGAAAAAATGTTTCTTATTTTCTCATTTTTCATGAGATTCTAAGAATTTGGTGAAAGCAAAATTGGAAACAATTTGAATTGATTTTAGTGCAAGTTTTTTTTTTAAATTATGTTGATGCATGCTATGTATTTGAAATTATGGACAAGGTACCATGGATGACCACAGAATGGGAATGTAATGCATGTTTGAGCATCGTAAGGCACTTATTCACACAATTGACTATTGAAATGTTTGTTTATGACTTAAGAGACATTTTTTTCCTTTTTTATTTTAATGGTGTCAGTGGCGGATCTTGACCAATAATGTTTGGGGAGCCAAAAAAAATATTCAAAATTCAAAATTTATATATTTAATTATTGTCACTAACACAATAAGAATGAATAAATAATTTAGTATAACTGTACCTACAAAAAAAAATTTGCATGTATATGAAAGATGTCCTTCGTTCTTTCATATTTTTGAACTCATTAATAATGAATCAAAAATAAAAATTCCAACTATTTTTGAACTTATTTTCTTTCATATCTTTTTCTTTAAGTTTATGATTAAAAAATAATTTATCATAATTTAATTAAAAAATAAAATATTAAGAGTTACTAAAAGAAAGAATCAATGGCAATCAAGTCTCAATTAAAGGATGGTTATGAGAGTTACCTTTTTACTGAATGTAAGAGAAAAAATGAGAGATCAAAGCAAACTAATAAATTTGTATTTAACTGTTTTTATTTTTTTTAAAACAAAAAGAAAAGAAAACATGTGAAAGTGTAAGATCAATCTAATTTGTGGAAAACTTAAAAATACAATGAGAAAGAAAATAAAAAATATCTTAATAAATATTTTTATTCTTCATTACATTTAATTTTATGTTTTATTATTTATTAACATTAAATTTTATGCCTTATAAAATAAATAGAAAAATACCTAATTTAACTTCTATAAATTTTCAATATATGTTACATAAAATTTAAAAAATTAAAAAAACTTGAAAATAAATAATATAATATATATATATATAATATAAAAAGAATTAAAAATTGTAGGGGGTCGAAACCACCCCCTACCCCAAGGAAGCTCCGCCATTGAATGGTGTGATGATAAAAATTGTGATGGATTTATTATTATATACAAGGAAAGGTGATGGTAAAGGACATAAATAGTCTCCCTTTTATGTCTTAATGGAGGTTCGACACTTAAAGTTTAAAGTGTTGGCATGCGTAGCTTGGATGGTGTGTTACTTGAAGATTTGATGGAGCTTTGAAGAAGTAACTTTAAGCCAATGCCTTGGAACCATGCTTACATTGATGAAGACATAGAGATTTGTTGTTACTCGAGTTAATCAAGCCTTATATGCATGCCCTCTATATGGATCAATCATGAGGAAAACAAGCTTGAATATTGTAATTCATATTGTAGACCATTTAGCATTAATTAGATGTATAAGGTCTTAAATATGTCTTTTAATCTGTTGAAATGTTTTTCAACAGGTTAGAATGTGTCTTTTAGTCTATTGAATAAACTTTTAACAGATTAAAAGGTTAGTTGCAATAGTCTTAAACTATAACTTATTCAATCAATTGATTTATTTTTTAATCAACTGATTTCACTTAAGTTAAGTGGAATCAACCGATTGATTAGAAAATCAACCTGTTGAATTTCTTAACAGTTTGACTATAAGAGCTGTATTTTTTGAAAGAGAGGTAAGAAGACCATTTTTGAGTGCGAAATCATTTTGGAAACCTGGAAATTCTCTCTCTTTCGTGATCATACAAATTGCAACCGGTGAAGATTGATCTTGGATCAATTCTTGGAGCATTTTGCTTGGTGTTTGAAGCTTGGAGAAGGTGGTTGTGGTAGGCATGGTTGTGCTACCATTAAGGTTTGATCTTTCTCAAGATTTGTGTGTGTGCCTAGTGGTTTTTCAAGTCTGCAAGAGGTGTCTTGTTGTGCTGGTGTGATTCAAGAGTCTTTTGTGTGTTTTTGCATATTTTGAAAGTGTAAGGGTGTAAACTTTGTAAATATTTGAAATAGTGCAAAGTCAGGCTTGGGTTGCCTTGACAAACTGGATGTAGCTCAAGTTTGAGTGAACCAGTATAAAAATATTGTGCATTACTCTTTTCTCTAACCCTTCTCTCTTGCATTATCATTTAATGTTTAAAGAATTATGATCTAAACCATCTTTTTGACATTCTTGAGTGTTTTGGCATTATCTACAACGTTGGTCATGTTTGTATAACTCATTGAAACCTGTCTTGACTGATCTTTTACATTGATCTTGCTTTAAATCACGAATATGCATTATTTCTGCATTCTTCCAGTATTTTCGTCGACTGTTTTTATGATTCAATCGATTGATTATATCAATATTGCATCTGTTTAGTAAAATCAATCGACTAACTCTGTTTTTGATTGATTGAAAGTGTCCAGTCCAAGAGTGTTTGCATCCATATAGTGTGATTGAATTGATTCAATTAAAGACAGTTTTAAGCCTTTAAAAGTTACCTAAAATTTTTAACTAGCCAATTCAACCCCCCTCTTGGCATTTCAACCATTTCAAAACTTACATAAAGTTCTAAGGTAAAATATATGTGCTCACAAGGATAGTTTCCTAATACCTAAAGATCAAGGTTACTAGAGTTATGACCTACTTCATGGCATTTTCCACGACAGTTGGTAAACAACAAGAAGTGAGAGTACCAATGAAGCAAACAAAGTCTAGTTGGGGTTCTCACAATGACCACTTAGGAAGTACATCCACCGTGGCATTGCTACACAATCTCCTATAATTCTAAGCAACTCAAACCCAGCGTATAACGCCTCACTCATGTAATCAACAAAGTGTGTGTGAAGGGAGAATGCAATAGGTGTCATGTGGCACGAAGGGCCGGACAGACACAAAAAGTAAATAAAGAAAATTATTTTTTATTTTTGGTTCTTTATATATATATATATATATATATAAATATATATATATATATATATATATATATATTTTATATTTGAAAGAAAAAGAAAAGAAATTTAAAAATGGGAGTCACACGACATGAGCGGTTGGATAGACACTTAAAGAAAATAAAGAAAAATATTTTTTTAATGATTTTTAGAGTAAAATATTTGTAAATAGTAGAAAATAATGTCCCTAACAGAAAATGTCAAAGTTATGTGTAGAAAAAAAAAACACTTACAATATTAAAAAAAAAAACACTTACAATTGAGAATTCAGAAATCAAAAGAAAACATAGGAGTGACGTACCTTTCAAACTTTTCAATTCCTTTTCTCTATCAATCTCACTCTATTTTTCTTTACATTATAACTACCTTTCCTCTTCTTCTTCTTCTTCTTCTTCTTCTTCTTCTTCTTCTGTATTTTTCTTTTTTTTTACCTCCTTCAATATTGATTTTTTTTTTCAAAAGAGAGATAAAAAGGAGATGTGTATGTGTGAGTGGTGATGGAAAGAATTAGAGAAGCGTAGAGAATTTTTTTTTTCAATTCGATCCCTTTTCCATATGAGAGACTATGTACTTATATCTACACATTGTAATACGAATGTAATCTTAGCCTTAATTATAACAAACAATGTAAGGAAGGAATTGGTCATGGTAGCAACACATTACGAGAATCAAATCACAACAAATCAGAGCACAATATCAATCATGATCATTATTAAATCATATCATTATTTTCTCTATTAGAATATAAAAAAACAAAGAGTGAGGACGAAAATATGTTGGGTTGTTGGGCAAAGGAGTGTGATAATGAAAAACAAATTGGGCTCTTTTTTTTATTTCCTTTTTTCCATCTTTAAAGAAAATTTTATTTCACCTTTTTTATTTACCATTAAATAAAAAACATTTTCTATTTTTTTATTTTTAATTTATTTTTTGAAAATAAATTTATTCACTTAGACAAAATTGGGTGTTGACACAAGTAATACTAAAATTAACTCAATTAATAATTTATAACTATGAATGAATTAGGTCGACTTCTAATCAATTCAATAATCCATTCAACATAAGACATGTCGTTATTTCAAAATTATTACAGCTCTAATTACTAAATCAAATCCTAAATCCAATGTTAATATCTTTTATTGAAAACAAGAAAATATTTCTGAAGTGATATTCTTACGAGCATATTGTTTAAAAATTTCACCAAGTAGGTCCCTGAAAGCGAAGCATAGTCATTATGGAAAAACTTAAAAACCTTTTTTTCCTAGCTAGAGCTTTTCTCAGCTAATACTTTTAAAAATATCTCAAAAGAAATCACAATTTTTGTTTTAAAATGAAATTAAAAAAGAAAATAGGAAACAAAATCTTAAAAAAAAACAGAAATCCTAACTATGATTCATCTCTCCCACACTTATTCCAAAAATTTTCCTTGAAGGACTTATTTTAGGGAGGATATGGAAAATATTTTGATTTTTGGCTCAATTTGGCCATATGTCAAAATTTAGTTTATTTTACTTTATATAGCACAAGTCACCTTGAACAAATTTATTAATTTTAAAACTTTTTATTTTTATATTTAAAAATAAAAACACATATATTTTGAAAATTTATAAATATTTTACCACTTATGCTAAAAATAGAAAATAAATATGCATTCATTTTTAAATTTTCATCAACAATGCTTTCAAAATGATTTAAATCTGACATGTTTTCCCATTTAACAGTCGTTCTTCTTCCTTCACAACCATCTCAATTAATATCATCTCTGCAAATTTATTTTCATCTTTCACATCAACAAACTTCATGTGTGAAGTGTGTGACTTCAACTTAGTTTGAACATCATCAGGTGCATTAGGGTAGTTAGGAGGGTCATAAATAATCCTTACAATCTCATCTTAAATTTGCATATGAAGTAGTTGACTTTGTTGCTTCATCATTAACCAAGACAATTATAATAGTAGATGATACTAGACTTGGTTCCTCCATTACATTATCCTCACAAATTTTCTCTTGAAAAGGATCATATGTACTCATATCCTCATCAGCAAATAAAACTTTATATTGATAGTGACCATGATCAAAATATTCATCAATAGATATATCAGCATGATGTAATTTTGTTGTTGGTTGATTTAACATTTGAACCTTGTACTTATTCACATCAGTGATCAATTGTCCCAAATAATTCTGCAAATTTTTACGTGTAGCAATCATCATTTATTTCATTTCATTAATCTTTTGTTGATTTGTCTGATTCATGACATCCATGGGCTGCTTCATTTCAGTCATCATTCTCATCATATTTTCTAAGGTGGACTCTCTAGTTGTATCGTTCATTAACTAACTTAAATCTCAATTATTTGTTTTGCTCGATTCGATTCGTTTGGAACACATCCTCTATGTCATGACGAAGTGTTCTAAATTATGCAGTTTCAACAATTTTTGGACTAAATCGGAGAGTGGTATTAACAATTAGAACTAAATTTACAAAGTTGTTGTTACTTGCATCCTCCATCATGTTGCATAGTATTTTCTCATTTTCATGCCATTGTTGCTCAATATTTTTCCATCACTGATCAACTCGTAGCTTTACATCTAGAACCTCCTAGTTTCTCTCTAATTCCATCCATTAATCTAACAACTTCCTATAGGATGGTCCATTTGTTGCTACAACTTATTGTGGCGATGAATGTTGTTGTTGTTGCAAAGCATATGGAACATATGATGGCTAGGGTTGATACACTTTTGGCCACTGCTCATGATATTTTGGATGTTGTGGATAGTAATCATAATTCATTTGAAAATCACATTGTTGATTATTTTCATATGAAAAATTATTTTGCATTTTTAAAGAGGTTTTCAGTAAAAGAAATAAGTTGAAAGGTTGTTGAGTAGACTTCCAGAAAAGAGAGGTGCATGTCAATGGACAAATTAAGTACCTTATATCTTCTTAACCAAAGTGTTACTCAACTAGTTTCACAAATTTTCCAACAAAATTCCTCAAACAAAACTTATGATTTAAAAAGAAAATACAAAATTAAAATAACTAAAGAAGATAAAAGAAAATAAATAAAAATAAAATAAGAACATAAATGATAAAAATTTTAATCGTGTTTCACTACTTTCTCAAAATAGGATTCCTTGTTGGTTACCTAAAGATTATTACTCAATTAAATATTAAAAGTGAGAACTTTTAGATTATTTATAGTAAATTATACCTTCTCACTATTTACCAAAGTACAATTTCAATTAAAAGTGAGAACTTTTAGATTATTTATAGTAAATTATACCAAAGTATAATCTCAATCAAATTTTAGTATGCCTAATCATGTTTATTCTTTTATCTCTTTATCAAGTAAAAAACTAATTAACCAAAGTACAATTTTAATTAATTCTTGTTAAAGATTTTACCTTTAATCAAAGTAAAATCTCAATTGTTGGCAAAATTATTCCATCTAACTATGGAATCCAATTAAGAAAATATAGCACTCAATGGAAGTAAAAATAACATAAAAATAGAAGAAAAGGGTTGGAAGGACGTATAAGATGGTGTAGAGGTTGCAATTAGGCCCCCAAAGGGTTCTTAAGCTCCCTTAAGGTGTTTACCTAAGCCTCTTTTTATAAGAAATTGGACTAGACTTTGTTTCTGACTTTTCTGTTGTTGTAATTTTTTTCTTCTGATTATGTAATTTTCTCCAATTATCTTCTAAATATATCAATATCTTTAAGATATATTTGGTTGTTATGAAGATTTAAAAATATTTGAGAAAATCTTACCATATTTCAAAAGATTTGGCAATTATTATCTTTTGATATTTTCTTATATAATTAAATAAGATAATTATTTAGAAATATTAAATATAATATCCAAAGATCCAAATTATCTTTTATCATATTTTTAAACTATTAAAGCTCTTTTAATGGAAAGAAAACCGCAAGTCCATTTTTTTGTTGCTTGCTCCCATTTTTGGGCTTATCTAAATTCATTATGGCTTAGCCAAAGGGTTGAATTGTGTTTCAAAATCTTTTTTTATAGTTTGTCATAAAGTATCGTCTATACTTAGTAGTCTAGTTTGTATGATAGATGATTTGTTAGTGAGTTTTTTAAAATTCTATTTTTTGGACACTCTTTTTCTCCAGTTAAAACAAAAGAAAAAAAATAACATACAATGTAAATATTAGGGAAGGAAAGATATTGTAATTTTATATTGGCTCATCTAATAATGCATATTACTTCCAGTCTTAACCAACTAGCCTATTATAGTACGGAGACTATTACTGTGTAGTACAAAAGTATTCTTTTTTATCATAGTCACTTCTAACTAATCTCATACAAAATATAATTCCAGAACATAGTCACTCCTAGCTAGCTCGTAAAAGTATTCTTTGACAATTAGTCATTGTTGGCTAAAAAGACCAAGTATTATTTCAACAAGTCACTCTTGACTTAACCTGGGTGTTCTTTAAACAACAAGTCACTCTTGACGTAATATGAATATTCTTTAAACAACAAGCCAATCCAAACTTTAAACTAAGAAATTTTATTTATGATCAACAGATCACAAGTTTCACTCACTAGAGGGATTTTATCTTTTAATATTTATAAGGTTAAACATTCTCCACTAGTTTTCTAAAGGTTGAACACAAGCTGAGTTATTACAAGGCTTTTTGGCCATAAGTATTTTCTTCTTAAAGAACGACTCTATATAGCTACACAAGAAAAGAGTCGTTACAGATCCTTTTTAGTCGTTGAGTTAGTTTCATATTTACTTGAATGACTTCCTCGCGTCTAAATAGTTTTGGTGTAAAATATGCATTAAATATTTTTCATGCACTTACATGCATTTTCTTTTTTAAGTTACATTTCAATGATTGGTTGGACTTATTAGGTTTTGATCGAAGAACCTTTACTTGAATCTATGTAAAGGTGCATACTTGTGCAATCCTTTCCATAGTTCACAAAGCAAGCACCAAAGTGTTGATGGAAAAAAACAACTTTAGCGTAAGTTTGAACAAATCTTTGATTTGATAAAAGTTTCAAAGTAGATCCTATTGGTTTGATGTAAGAAACAAACATTTTTTGTGATATAGAATAGACATATAGATATTGATAAAGTACGATATCAATTTAAAACTACATGAATATCATGTCTAAACATGCATGATCAAACATAAAAATAATATTACATAATATTATATCGTGTGGCACTTGAAATTTTTATGATTTTTTTTAACAAAAACTTATGTCTTATAGACATATTTATACTTTATTACCTTTAACACTTAATCAAAATAACGTATATATAAAAAATAAAATAGATAATTAAAAAATGATAGGAATGAGAAGTTAAAAATAGATAAAAATAATATTCAAAATATTATTATCCATTCTTAAAGTAGTACATCTATTGTAAATTCTAACAAAATAGGAGAATGATGATGGTTTCTGCAAAAGATCACGATCATTGAATAGTCATCAATGAAATAACAAGTCCATGACTGTTATTAAGAAAGAAAATAAAAATGTATAAAATAAGAGGAAAAAGCATAGAAATAGGATAAAGTTCGAATGCCTCAAGAATCTAAAACCTCAAAGGGTCTCTACTAGAAGCCATAATGAGTTGAGTGGAAAGTGACAACACTCACATCTCGCCATGATTGTTGAACAAGCTCTTGCACGGACACCATGTAGCCACACCACACCTTCAATTCAATTTTTTTATTATATATATATATATATATATATATATATATATATATATATATATATATATATATATATATATATATATAATAGAATCACAATCTTCACTTTCTTCACGTCCCACATGCTAAAATAAAAAGTGGGGTTAGGAATAAGAACTAATGATTACTATAATTAATGGTCACCTAAGGAAATGTCCTTGTTTGTTTGAATGGTGATTAAAAACATAATCATTGTTATTAATTAAGAAAATTTTTAGAATATAAAAGAAAATATCTGATCCAACTAGGTGTAATTCGATCCATTGAGCCAGACCTTCGAAGAATGAAGTTAACCCCTGGGACTCTTTTAAATCTGGAGAGATCCCAACATTTGAACTTCGCTTTTCTTTTTTCTTCTTTTAATAATTTCTCTCTCTCTCTCTCTCTCTCTCTCTCTCTATATATATATATATATATATATATATATATATATATATAGACAGATAGATATGATTCTATTAGTATAATTATTTAAATTCATTTAAACTCATTTGCTAGATATTATTTTAAACTTTGTCAGATTGAAACTCCAAAACTTTTATCAATTATGTCATCAAATGCATAATTACAGTATGAAGGAAGACTTGATTGGCGTAGTTAGAAATTAAAATTACCTAACTGTGGAACCTAATAAAATTGTAATTTATTGATGTATTTCCATTTTCAAAAATTTATACAAGAAACACAAAAAAGAAAAATATTTGTTTTCTTTATTTCTTGAACGAGTATTAACAAAACCTGAAATTGATTAAGATAATGTGTGAATTTTACAAATGGAAGTAAAAAGCAGAAAATAATTTTCCTCCCAAAATAAACAACATTTATCTGTTTAATCAAAGATTATTTGAAACATCCAAACATCATACTTGAAAAACAGAAAATAGGTAGTTATCTCTCCCTTCCACCCTCATCCCATTCTTATAGTACGATTTTTTAGTAAGATGAACATTATTCCACCCTCTAATCACATCTCATAACTCTGTTTTTATTACCTTAAACATGATAATTATTATAGATAAAATCCCTCGTCATCAATTCATAGAGATCCATTCACATCATAAGTGGTATGTGATGATTACTTGGATTAGCATGGAATAATTATGAACAAAATAAAAATGAAGAGACCAAGGTGGAATTATTGGTATGACATCATTGAAGCTATGGATGCATTATTGGTAATTAATCCATCTATATCGATTAGGACCTAATTAATGGACTGAAAGCGAAAGTTATGAAAAAGAGACAATGTCTAGCATTGATATTGCATTATAAATTGGGTTTAATCCATGCAAAAAGAGAAATCTCTTAATAATGGAATAATAATAATAATGGTCGTGTTTGTTAGAATTTTGTTGATGAGAATATAAATGATGTACATGCATAGGAGTGATGGTTGAAACAGGACCTCTGTTTTCTGTGTTCAAAAGTTTAGGAAATTGAAGTTGTCTCATTTGAAGGGTAGGGCAAGTGACATGCCTCAGTGTAAATTTATTGTGATACTAACACATAACCTACCAATCATTGCTCCATAACTAATTCAACATCTCTTATTAATGTGTTTGATCCTACAAGAGCTAACACCATCAAAATTCCCTTTCAAATATGCAATAGAATTCTCTTCTCCAAAATACTCTATTCTACTCATTTATTCATTTTCTAAAGTTTCAACATATCCTTTTAGACACACACTTACACATCCATACACATTCACCAATTGAACTAGGAATTTCAATAATTCTAAGAAATTGAAATACCCTTACTTATAATTAATTTTTATTCATTTCTTAAATAATTAATTTGGATGAAGTAATTAAAATATCATAGATTTCAATTTTCTTGTTTGAATAAAATAATTTAATTTCTATTTTACGATGAACTCAACTCTATCTTTACGACTTGGCTCGGCCTGAGGCCCAAGTTTACTAGTCCTGGGTCGACCTTGCTCAACCTTCGATCAGGGCCTACTCGGTTAGACCTTCGTCTTGGATCGACCTGGTTGGACTTTCTTGTTTAGCATGGTCAGTTCGACCTTCGTTCTGACTCGACCATAGGCCCACTCTGGCTTGGATCAACCTTCAGCCCAGGTCGACCTGACTAAACCTTTGGACCAGGCTAGCCCAACTCGATCTTCAGCCTGACCCAGCTCAACTCGACCTTCGATTTGGACCGATCCGACTTTACCTTTGTCTTATACAGGCTCGGTTCGACCTTCGTCACTTCTCAACCTTCGTTTCGTACCGGTTTGACTCAACCTTTGACGTAGGCCTACCTGACTCGATTCTCGGCCTAGGTCAACTCATCTCGAACTTCAATCTAAATCGACTCGTCTCGACCTTTAGCCCGAATCGACTTTTCTCGATCCTTTGCCCGACATGACTAGACTTTTTGGACCTATGAACTTTTTATGTCCTAACCATAAGCAATTCCACAACTTGGAGAATTTCAATTTCGTTCTTTTTTGAGTGAATTTCAAATTCTACTACTTAGTTATTTGAAATACCTTCTTAACATTCCTCGATTTCAATTTCAATTTTCTTTTAATTTCTTCATCTAAATATGTTATTTTCTTTGAAAGAATTTTAAATTATTCAAATAAATGAATTACTTTCTTAAATTATCTTATCCAAACACATCATGAGTGTTTAATTCATCCCTGTACCATAGAAACGAAATAAAATCTAGTTATAAAATATATACTCTAACTCAATGTTTGGAAATATGAAAATAACTGAAAAAAAAAGAAGATAATCATTGTAAATTTTCCTTATTTGGGGAGAATTAAAAATTGTGATTGATTTAAAATTTAATTTAATTTCTTTCTTTGTTAGTAAAAAATTTGAATACAGTATACAATTATGAAAAATATAAAAGGTTAACAAAGTTCAACATTGTATATACATTTCTTGGGTGAGTAAGTTCATCTTTTATTATTAATTAAAAATAGGGTTAAATAATTGCATATTTATAAACGACAATAGAAGTTATACTATCATATATTACTTGCCTAGTACAAACTAACTTCTTTCAACAAGCAAATTGACCTATATTGATGTTTTTTAATTAACAATATATATTTTTTATACTATCATATATTACTTTGTATAGTACACTAACTTTATCATTACAGATATAAGACATAAACCGGTTATTTTAATAAAAATCAATCAACATTTCTAATACATGACACTATTATACAGTAACTTCTCCTGCAAGGTCGAAGGAAAATCATTACTAAAGAAAATTCATTAAATATAGATAATTATATATCAACCAATTTAGAAAAAAAATAGTTAATATATGTATATGTACAAAATATATATATATATATATATATATATATATATATATATATATATATATATATATATATATATATGACATTAAACTCAATTTTTCAAATACATGTCTTGGATATAGAATTCACTAGAAGTGTGCACCTGTGATGGTTCCTAGACTTTGACAAAGTCAAGTTTCAAGAGGTTATCATCCAATCACACACAAGATTAATCCCTTTCTCACCGAGGACCCAAACGAGTCCAAAGACTAGGATCTATTGTGACTCTTTTCACATAACTCATTCTACTCTACTTAAATGTTAATCATTTAGAGTTTAGGATACCTCCTTACTAACATCTCCTATATTGCACATGCTCACAATATCATTCTCATATCCATTATCAATCATAAAACAATAAACATAATAACTCAATCAATAAAAATCATCACCAAGGGTAAAAGAGAATATAAACAGGATCAACAAACAAAACTGATGCCCAACAGCGACGTTTAACGCCATTCTCCTTGCAATTAGTGGTGCTTAGCGCCCCCTTGGCACTGCTTAATGCCCCTTTGGCGTCGCTCAACGCCTCCTTGGCGTCACCCAAAGCCACCTTGGTGCCGCTCAGCCCCCAAGCACTCATAAAAAGAGGTGTTCAACGATGGGAACGACTGCTTAGTGCCTTGGAGCTAAAATGCTCCCAGACATGCAGTGACCTCTAGCATACATTGCCTCATGGACGTTGCTCAACATCCAACAATTTGCAAAAAAATGGCGCTCAGTAGTGAAAACTGTCGCTCAATGTCAAATTAGTTCACAAGAGATGAATTTTATGCATTTGAGTGAACTCATACTTGATTAATTGCTAAATTTAGTATTCCTCCTATAGTACTTTGGTTCAAAATATTTTTTGGACATGAAAAGAAGTACCAATTTGTTTAATTGATCAGATTGTAAGTTTCTTAATCAACATAAAATTTCACTAGACCATTCAAGCATCAATTCACATAGATAACATACCAATTTACATTAAATCATACACAATAATTCAGATTGATCAAATAATTCAAATTTCTTAATCAGATACCAAATCAATTTTATAAACTTACACATACAAATACTTACTAGCTTTGTTTCCTTGAACAAGCTGCTCACAAGCCCCAAATTACACAACCCCCCTCTGCACGTTGAAAACCCTTTTTTACATTAAGAGACAAAAATCAATACAATCCGACCATTCCAATAAGAACATAAGTCATTTAGAGATTCAAAAGAAAACTTCCAAGAAAACATATGAGCCAAAACATCTTGCATGCAACAAGATCAAACAAAGAATATCAGAAAAGATGAAAGTCTACCTTACCCTAAACGAAGAAATTGATAAGTTAATCTTCATAACTCATCATAACGAGCAATCCTATGGTCTTTGATCTTCAAAACAATGAACAAGGAGTAAGATATCTTAAAGAGAAGAGTTTTTAGAGAGATCGAGTGTTTTAAAGTAATGAGATCTCTTTTTGAAATTTCTATTTATACTTAAGTGTTTTATTATTAAAATAATAGGGTCTCATTATTTTAAAATAATACCACTCCTAAAATATATTTTTTTAGGTTCTCACACATTCTCATGGAAGACTAAACTTATTTAGTTGATTTTTATAGCAGATGACAAAAATAACCATGCTTGCAGGTACCTGTGGATAACAGGTAACAGATAATTTAATACCCGCTTATAAATGGATTGGATGTGAGTATCACATTATCTGTATCCCTTGGATATCCATTACCACAAAAAAAAATTAAAATTACAACTAATTTATATTTTATTATGTTAATTTTAATTTATATTTAATTTAATTTACATTATATTTTTTATTTTACTTTTGTAATTTTATTTAGATGTTTTTTTAAAAATCTATAAATTATTATTTTTTAATATCCAATGTGTAGTATTTTTTAAACGGGTAACCAATCAGAGTTTTTATTACGGGTCAGGTAGTGAGTAAACCCTATCCATGTCCAGGACATTCGTTGCCATTCCTAATTCTATAGTAATTTCATATTGAATTTTGAGGTTATGAGCAATTAAAGTTTTATTGTAAGACTATGAAAAATTATAATAATTGTGGAATATATATATATATATATATATATATATATATATATATATATATATATATATATATATATATATATATATATATATATACCCAATGTGGTTTACTAATCGTTCAATTTAAGAGATTTATTTTATTTAGAAGATTCTTAGAGAAATAAAAGATTTGGTGAGCAATTATTAAGGTTAAATATGTTTTGTCCCTAAATTTGGATGTGAAATTTGAATTCGTTCTTCTCTTAAACTTTGATATATTTTGCTTTCAAAACTTAAAAAATAAATAGATATAGTCTTTTTAACCAAACAACATCAACTTTTTTTACGTATTAAACGGTGTTCTAGGCTAGCATTTTTGTGGGAATGTGTCAAATGGTATTTAACACGTAAAAACAATTTCATGCAGGTGGGTTAAAAGGAATATATTTATTCATTTTTGAAGTTGGAGGAACAAACTATATCGAAGTTTTGAACATGGATGAAATTTAGGGACTAGACACATATTCAACTCTAATTATTAAGAAGATATTAGACAAAATCTCTAAAAGATAAAGTAGTTATAAAGGGTGTACAATCTGAATTAGATTTCATGAATATAATAATATATCTAAATTGTTTCTTTAGTGAATATTCTCTTAGGTGATAACTGGACTTTTCGGTTGAGAGCTTCACTATAAATAAGTTAGTTGGGGTAGTGGTAATCAAAAGCTTTTTAATGATTTAGAGAGTGAAGCGTGAGGAATTTTCTTAAGGAGGATCGTGAGTAATTTTGAATCATTTTTGAAGAGGAATGTGTGGGAAGAGGCATCAAGTTTAAAGGGAAAGCTAAATGGTTAGTCTAAATGTTTGAAAATCGAGTTGAGGGAAGCTAACTTTCTTGCTTGTATGTGTATGGTGTTTAATTGTGGTTGTATAAGGAGCTAACTTACTTTCTTGAATGTGTGTGTAGACATGTTGCGTTGTGTTAATGATGGTTGACTTTTTTTCTTGTATGTGTGTGGTGGAAACCCGTTCAAGGAGCTGCAACATGGGCTAGTGGCAATGCCTAATCTTATTTCTTTGTTTTATAAGATTGTAAATATGTTTATTTTGGGCCAAGTAGAATACCATGCGAAATTAAAGTTACTCCATGGAATTGTGCTAGCTTATAGAAGCGAATTGGATGAAGGTTTATATGTATTTGGTGAGTGGATTGGAGTGTGTTTCTAGAGAGAGGTTCGACCAACTCTCAAAGAACATGTCTATGAAAGAAATCTAGCAAAGAGATTATCCTAGTGAACTTAGAAAAAAGAGAGAGCTACAATTTTGGCAGAGTTTTTTTTTTTTATCAGCAAATGTTAGTTATTAATGAGGGGAGTTAAACCCACAACCTTTCCCACTCTCCCTTTTAAACCTACCAAATCAACCTTATTTCTCTAAATTATTAGCAAGGGGGACCAAACCCACGACCATTCCTTCCCTTCCCTTCCCTTGCATCTAACCACTAAGTCACCTTATCACTCTCAGCAAAGTTTCTCTAAATGAATTCCAAGTTAATTTTACAAGACTGAACACTCCTATTTATAAGCTTAGGAGCTAACTAAATTCTCAGCAAAAAAAGAGGGAAAAATTCAAAAATTTAAAAATGAAACAAGGCTTCAAAACAGTCATGCTTCAAGTGTGACTAGCTAGCTAGCTCACTCATGCTTTCCACATTGCCACATAGTCAGTTGGTTGTGATTATTTGTGGAAGGTCTTTGAATTATCGAAGTCATAGGATGAATGCCTCTGGATTGAGAAGTTTATTGACTGGTGTTTGATACTTGGTTCTTGAGTGTCGAAGTCAGAGGAAAAATCTCTTTGGTTTGAGAACTCTATGAGTTGGGACTAACTTGCAAGAATCTTTGAAGTATCAAAGTCATGGGACAAATGTCTCTAGATAAATAACTCTATTGATTGGTGTTTGATACTTGGCTCTTGATGGTTGAGGTTAGAGGACATATGCCTTTGGATTGAGAACTTTATAAGTAAAGGCTTTGTTGTGTTTCAAAAATTATCGATAGTTGGTTTTCATTATATATATTCTTAGGTAACTATTAAGACATGTGAAAGTGATCTTGAAAAGTCTCTAGCTAGGAAAGACAAGGTTTTCAAGTTTGTCTATTTGTGACTCACCTTTCTTTCTTGGGAGTTTAACTTGGTGAACTTCTGTTGTATTTTACCTTTAGTGAAAAATTGAGGTTTTGAAAGTTATACTTGTTTTTAGATGTTTTGGGATTTTAAACACTTTACGTTTATTTTCGAATTTGAGGTTTTGACTTTGTTATGTTAGCTTACCTTTTGGTTTTGTGATTGTGGTTTCACCTTTGATGATCATGATTTATTATGGGAGTAGATGATCATATAAGTGTTTAGAAAGATGCACAACATTAAAGAGAGTATGGTCAATATCGGGAGATGTTTAGGCTAGTCGTTTAGTCTTGTGTTTTTACTTTTCAATACAGTTTATGGATGTAAAACAATGATTTTCATTGATATTTAAATAAACTAGTGATAAATTTTATTTTTAATTATGTAATTCATGTTAGTTATAAATCTTAGGAAAGTGAAATATTGGGGTATTACATATATTCTTTAATTTTCATCAAACAACATGTATTTTATCTACTCTTTTTTATTTTTGATTTTCACTTTTATGATTGCACAACTACATAAGAGGCTATTAAAAATGGTTAAAAAGGACTTTCAAAGACAGTTCTGAAACCGTCGTTATAATTTCAAACAATTGATAATGGGAAAATCATCATCGTTAGTGTGTCCTTTTAACAACAGATAAATGAGAAATCATTATTTTTTGGTATCAAAGGGAGCAATGGCAGTGGTGACTAGTGATGATGTTGTTTAGTAGTTCTTTATAACATTGGTTGTTTGGTGAATGACTAGTGGTAGCGACACTTAAAGCGGTCACAACCAACAATGGTGATTCTGAATGGGTGGTTGGCTACAAGCCTCAATAGCGATGGCATGAAGATTGAAGGGGGAGGACACTACTCCTCTCAAATGTAGAGTAAGCCATGGGGAAAAGTGTTGACTTTGGCGACAAGACGATTGTAGAGCCTTGGTGGTGCGACGTGCGGTGAGCTTGAAGGGGCAACGTGCAAGGGGAGAGAATGAGGAAGAAGTTAATTGAAAAAAGAAAGCATAGTGCATGGAGAAGTGAAAAAACAAGTCTTTTTTTAAAGTACACAACATAACTTTTCACAACAGTTAGGCGCTGAACTGATGTCGTGTGTCTCAACAGGACTTTTAATGCCAGTTGACCATAAAACCGTCGTTGTATGTCTCCATTTTTAACAAAGGTTGGCCACGACACTGTCGTGGTATGTCTTGTTAGTTTGTTTAATTTTGTTAATCTTTTTGTGTTAGTGAAAAAGTAAATTTTCATATGTAGACGCTTGAAAAATGTGAAGTGTAAAAGAGCAGTTAACTTGTATACCACCAAGTGAAGTAGTAATAGGTTCTCATTTTGATATGCTTAAAACAAGTGAGGAAAAAATGAATTAATTAATGCTACCTTGGTTGATTCAAACTTTTATACTTGTTTTATAAAAAGGTAAAATAATATATTATTACTTTATTCATTGTTTATTGTTATTTTATGTTTATAACAACCTTGTTTATTTTTATAAGCGTTGTTTCAAGTACAATTCTTAAGTGAATTTGTTAAAAGACGACTGAGGTTATGTTAACTTTATCTATACTTAATTTTTTTATTTTTTATGCACCAAACACTCCAACTCTAAACATTAAATGAATACTATTGTTGTAATAGAAGATTGATATTTATTTGATTTGATTGTACAAACTACAACCATCAATACATATATGCTTATTTTTATATTGTGTGAAACTTTTTACTATAATTGAATCCCCGTGGTTAAGAACATGAGATGTCATTCACTAGCATTGAAGCAAAAGGAGTATATATGTTGTCCTCCTGTCTATGAAGTATTCAGGTTGAGAAAAAGCCTTAAAGTAGAAAAACTAAAAAAGAAAAGGAAAAACCATTGATAGTATAAATTGTAACCTCCCAATCCTATTTTGTATTGACAAGGGCGCTCATACTCCTCTGACATATTATGAAGCTGCAATTCTCTCAAAATGTCCAAGCCTATTGTCAGCCAATCTTGAACCAAAGGTTGAATTCTTGTACTCGAACCACGTAAACTCTTTGTATAGACTTTCTTTTCCTTTCATCAGAGAGGGCAATGGTGTTATTTTCTCACTCAAAGGTGGACCTCCAAAGTAAATCATTGAGAGCCTGGACTTGAACCCATTTGCAAAAACCCTGTGTCTCACACTCCGAAACCGTCCATTAGTCATAACCTGTGTTCATGCACCCACCAAAACAAAAGGGAAAAACACACGCAATCATAAACAATCATAAACCAATATCATAAAATCATATGACAGACCCCTTTTGAAATATAATATTATTCCACACAGACATAACGTGAAAGCAAAACTTTTCGATTTCCTTTTTGAACTTTTCGAAAGGGGAGGGAGTTTAAAGACCAAGTGAAGATGTAATGGTTATCAAGTGAACCAAAATTTGTGCACACACATTTTCAAAAAGGCACCCAAAAGGGGAATTTGTATTATTTTTTCGACTTATCCATATAAATAGGAAGGTAATAAGGAAGATGAGATTTTTGTTTCTGCTGGATGAAGTTTTTGGCGTGCACCAATAACATGGTTTGTGTTGTACCTGAAGAGAATCTCCAACATTGATGAAGAAGGAGTTGTGATCAGGTGGGACTGAAATCCAGCTTCCATCTCTGAGATAAATTTGAAGGCCAGAAGTGTTGTTAGACCTAAGCAGAGATATGATTTGTGGGTCTGTGTGTTCTCCAAACCCAATCATGTTCTGACCATTCACAGCAAGTTCAGGGCAAGCAGGATAATGATTCACCCTGAAAACAGAGTCACTTTCTTTATCCCTCAGAAGCTTACTGAATGCATTCTTCTGCTGAATCTTAAGCCCTTCTGCCATCAGCTCAAGAATATCACAAGCCATTTTCTTCACAGAACACATGTAGCTGTTCAACAGACACCTGCAACATAGCACCAACAAGAGATAATAAAATCAATCATTTTCTTAATTTCTTTAGTTCATTTGTACATACAAGTTTGTTGAAACTGGTTCTGTTTTGACATGGCACCTGAATTTCTCCGGGTTTTTACCATAGAGAGAAAAATCGTGTTCTTGATTGGTGTTTAGAAGAAGATACTCAACCCAACCAACATCACCATTGGGTCCAATCCTCTTGCTACCATACCCAAATGGATTGGGAGGCCCTACTTTTTCCTTCTCATTGAGTGGCAAAGAGAAGAACTTGAGTGCCTCGGTTTCCAATTGGGATATAGCTTCCATGGGGACTCCATGGTTGATGACTTTGAAGAATCCAAACTCCTCACAAGCATTCACTATGAGGGTTTTCGCATCAGGTTTGGAAAGGTCGACAATGGGAATTATGGAAGAGAATGTGGAAGCCATGCAGTTCTGCTTTGGGTGCTAAATGGGAGGGAGAAGAAGGTGAGAAGAGGTTTCACAGAGTCAATAGAGTGAAAGAGAGAGAGAACTTGAAGCGGGTTTGAGTTGTGAGAAAAAATGGTTGGGGTTCTGGGCTACTTATACCCAAAAACTTGGTGGGGCATTGAAAAAGAAAGAGAAACATGATTCAATGTCTGATTTTGAAATTGGAGACATTATGTGATATTAGTAGATAATCATATTCATTAACAAGGTCTATGAAATATTATATTTGTGTACCGAAAATCTGTTCAAAGTTATTAGTTTTCTAAATCTCATTAACAAAATTCAACATCGTATAGCAATATTTTATTATTAATTACATTATTGCAATTTTATAAATAAAAATACTAGTTGTAATATTATATATTAATTTATATAAAACAATATAATATAACTCCATTTGGCAACCAAATTAACCTAATATCGATTTTTTTTATCAACAAAAATATATAATACAGAGGAAGACCTTTTCACAGAAAAGACAATAATTTTTATTAAATCAACTACAATAAAATGCTTATTTATAATCCAAAAGCAACCAAATATTCAGCACATGACACACTATTTCGAATACGTATAAATCATGCACAATACTCATCAATATAAATTTAAGTTTCCTTTATTCTGAATCAAACATAAGCGAAATTAATTTTGTAAAATAACAATGACGTTAAAATAACAAAACGTGTTAGATAATAAAAGATGATTGTCATCATTATCTATATTAATGGTGATGACGGAAGGTATTCTAATTCATCTTAATTGTCGTCATCATTACCTACATTAAGGTGATGATGATGACGACATGTCTCTTGATTGATGTATGTAATGACATGAAAACAATCACAAATATGATGAACTAATTATAAACATATTTTCAATGAAAACAATAAAAAACGCCCATCATTTTATATAAAGAAAAATATAATTTTATATTAACCATAAAACATCACATTTATTAAATGTAAAGAGACAAGTAATCAAGATGATTAAGAAAAATAACAACTATGAACTTCAATGTCTTTCATGAAATCAAATTCTAATTTTATCTACATTTTGCAATATAGATTATAACATAGATCGATTATGAGATATTTAAAACAATAAAACAAAATTTGGAAAAAAAGGTTTAGAAATCAAAATAAAAAATTAACAAGATGAAAATGGACCAATCATAGACTCAATAACCAAAAAACAAATCCAAAAATCATAGTTCTTTCATGATTTACGTCCAAGTCTGAACAATTAACCAATTAAATAAATAAACTAAATTGGATTATACGAATTAAATTTCAAAATCATTTAACTGATTCTTATTTAGTTATTAAATCAATATTCAATCAATTCTTAATTTGAATTATAATTTTAAAAATAAAAATTGATATCACAAAAAAATTGAAATTAATAGAGAGAAGGACACACTCAATTTTTGTTGCTTGATCTTGATTCCAAATTGATTCTAAAAAATTTAGTCATCCATTAATTATTCAATATCACACTAATGCATAAATGGACTTCCACGACGTCATATAATGATGGCTAAAAAGGCAGCATCATGAAATGAAATGCGGTGGCATTTTCATAATTTAGGCAAAGTTTTAAACAATGGTTCCTAGACAATTGTTGTTAACAGTGGTGCAGTGGAGATATTGATAATTGACATTATCATGTTTTTATTTTATTTATTTTTATGTTTTATTGTTATTTTTCTTTTGGATTTTATTTGATATTTCATGTTTTATTAAATAAAAGTGGAAAAGATAAAAGCTTGAATATACTTTGTAAAATAAGTGGAAATCTCAGATATTTAGGAAGATTATCAACAGAATAAGTGGAATATTGACTAGTCAAATATTATCAACAGAATAAGTGGAATATTGTCTAGTCAAAGATTATCAACAATATTATATATCCACAATGTTAGTTATTCAAATTACAAATGATAAGATTTGAGGAATATATCAAAGATATGGAATCTTCAAAGATTAAAAAATATATCTCAAGGATTATCTATTAATTTATTCAAGTACAAAATAAAGTTCATGAAAGTCTATAAATTGAGGGCCTGACATAGGCCAAACACACACTTAGAGAGAAAGAAACTTGATATCTCTACATTTGAAGGTAGAAGGGCATTATGAAAAATGGAAACATTCAATTTTGACATCAGTCTAGTATTCAGTATGCCTAGGAGTAGCTAACTCCCTGATTCACGAGGTTTGAGTGTAATGTATTCTTAATTATCTGTGAATTCCATTAAGCAATATAATTATTTTCCATCATCTTGTGTTCTATTCTTGCTTTAACTACATGATAATTATTGATTGCATATTTGTGGGTATCTAATCATTGGACACGATATTAGAACCTAGACTAGAATAGACAAGTAATTGACTATGCATCTAGACATAAAGCACATTATTGGTCATTCATAACATCAGAATTTTGATCACTAATGTGAACTCTTAATGAGGAAAGGTCTAAGAAATTATGGTTCTTATTAAATTTTAGACTTGCCACTAAGACATTAAGGTTTGTTACATAAGGCATGAATGCTAAATTAGGAATTAGAAGAATATTGTTTCATGTTTTTGCTTTGAATTGGATCATGAAACCCAATCACAGTGAAGCTTTTGATATTTTTCGCAATCAATTCTTTATTTCCATTGTGCCAATTCCTTTTAGTCTTTACAATTTATTTCTGATTTTATTTTATTACTTTTATCTCAACCTACAATGTTTTGTTATTCTCACCCTTTATCAGTAACTAACTAATTAATTTAAACCACAATAGTCCTTGTGGGATATGAAATATTAAATTTTTCACTTTATTACTTATATAATTTGGTACATTTGTGAATCACGTAACAAGTTTTTTGTGTCGTTGCCAGTGACTATAGTTTGGTTTAATTTAATTGTGTTTTTTTTACTGATTTAGGTATTTACTTCAAAAAGAAAAAAATTGTCTTTATTGTTCTACACCGTTGAACGTGCTTCTTCTAGTTTTCTTTATGATATGGCTAGAGCATGTGGAGGACAACGTACTTTGGAAGACTATGCCACATTGATAGGCTCACTCAATTTTAACGTCATTGTCAAGCCAGCCATAACTGCACCAAATATAGAGATGAAGTCTACCCTTATACATTTTAACATAAGCTTAATTACACATGAAACCCATATAATCACTTGGCCACGTTCTTGGAAATCGATAACACGATGAAAATCAACCAGGTACCTGACAAGGCTTAGAGGACTTAGAGCTCAAACCAAGTTGATGTTGGATGCCTCAACTGGAGGCATGATAAGTCCAAGACACCTACAAAAGCCAAAACATTGATAGAAAATATGGCTTTAAATGATCATAAAGTGCAAAATGAGCGCACTCAACTTCAAAAGAAGGTAGTATTGGAGCTGCAGACTAACAATGCATTGTTAGCTCAAAATAAGCTAATTACATGACAGCTAGAGGCGCTTATGAAGAAGTTGTCAGCATTGCCACAAGATATTCAAAATGCTTCCCAAGTACAACACCAACCAACAGTGCAAAGTTGTGTGTTATGTAGAATAGACCATGCAAATGAGCAATGTGTTGTGTAGAGTCAACCGCAGAAGGAGGCCAACTACATGGGAAATCAAGGTCACCAAGGAAATTATGGCAATGAAGAATGGAAGTCTCATCCTAGCATGGGACAAGTTGGACCGTCCAATAGGCAACAACAACAATTGGAGGAGACACTTTGAAAATTTGTGCAAGTGTCTCTTTCAAATCACAAGAGCATAGAAGCTTCTATCCGTAATTTGGAAACACAACTAGGGCAATTGGCGAAGATAGTAGAAGAAAATTTTGAAATGAATTTTATAGCCAATACAAAGGTAGAATCAAAAGAGCATTTTACTGCTATTATAACGCGAAGTGAAAATGTGTATAAAAAAAGAAAGGAAGAAAAGAATAATAGTGGAGAGTATAAGGATGAGAAGAAAAAATAAAATAAAGGATAAAAGTGAGAAAAGAAAAGAAGAAAATTTGGAGAAAATATTTCCATATCATCTAGTACCATCCAAGAAAGATAAGGAGAATCAGTTGGCTCGATTCATGGAGATCTTCAAGCAATTGGAAATCAAAAGTCCTCTATCTGAAGCAATACAACAATTGTCGACATATGCTAAATTTTTGAAAAATTTGTTAACAAAGAAGAGGAAGTATGTAAGACCTGAGAAATTTAATTAATTAAATAATTAATTAATTAAATGTGGGTAGTGGGAGCCTTTATGGTAACTAATGTTAGTTTTTATAATGTGTTATAGTGCTAACTCAAGTGGATGAGAGTACTTAGGCATGTTGAAAGGACTTTGGTTCGAGTCCAATGTATGCTATATTTGTGTTATTTTAATTGTTTATTATTTTAATAATAAACTCTTGGACATGATGAGTGATAATACAATCCTAGATTTATAAGAATTATCATGAAACATGAATTGGTTGAATTGGGTGTGCACTTCCTTTGAAATTTAATGGTTGTGTGTTCCAACCTAGGCTAGTGCATTATTGTTCTTTTATCGTTTATCTTTTTTGCTACATTGGAGAAACTCTAGAAACCCTAGCAGCTATAAAGGAAGCCAAAGAGGTGAGGGTTGAGTAGTTACCTAGGGAGGTTTTTCAGAGCATGAAAATGTGATCAAAGGAGATTGTGCAAAGGCTAGGAAGGGTCTTGAAGTTAGAGCAATGTTTGGTGCAAGAAGGAATTCTTAGAATGCTTTGGAACGAGATTTCTAGGTTAGGGAGTTGTCCTTTGTGTTTAAATTTATTTGTATATGATTTTGTGTTGTATGATAATCGCGTGATGCCTCCGTTCCTATCAAACTCCTAAGTTGTGCGTGTTTCTGGAAATTTTCCAAAAACCGCCTAGCGTTCATGAAGACCTGTCAGGTGAAGCATGTGCCTGAACCCAATTTTCTATGTTTATGATGAACTGCGTTGCGGACACGTTATACCACCAGGCAACGCGAATTGGAAATTCGAGTTCTTGGTCTGTAGTGGTTTGGGGGATCACTACAAAGCTTAAATTAATTATAAATATACAATGGGTGGAAATTTGATGTGATTTATTCCATGGAATTAAGTTATATGAAATTTGTATGATTCATGATTTAATTGGGGGTTATGGTTCATGTTTGGATTAGGGATGAATAAACATGATACTTGTTTATAATATTTGACATGTTTCAAGAAATTAATTATCAACTGCGCAAGCATGAACTTTTTATGATGTTGGAACATTAAAATTATGCCAAGATGAATGGTGGAATTGTTGAATTGAGGTTTTAGGGTTTACGCAAGTGCAAAACAATCTGGGATTTTTCCAGAATTGTATGCACCGCCTTACGGTGCGTGAACTGCCGCTAGGCGACTCGTATTAAAACAACCTAGTTTTTGGGTTTCTATTAAGAACCGCTTGTTGGTGAAGAGTTGTCGCCAAGTCATGTGCGTGGTGTTCTGTTCATGAAAAATGCTATTTTCGTGTTTTCGCAGAGCAAGTATCGTCGGGCGTTGGTTTTGTACCGCTAGGTGCTAGGTTCCCGACATCTAGGTGCTGGGCGCCACAAATTTTTCTAGTCTGCGCAGTTTTCGTAAAAATACGTTTTCCGATTCGTTAATCCTTCAATTTAGGTGAAATTTTGATAGGTGAGCCATAACATGATGTTCTTCACTTTGAACAGTGGAGATTTGATTTGGAGGTAGTAGATAGAGATATATGTTACTCATGATTGCTGGCTTGGAAGTCTTTAAAATGCATGAATAAACTCTCGGTAATTTCAAGTAACTACTAATGTGGCATGAGTTGGAAGCATGGTTGAGTTATGTTGTAAGTCTCTATGAATTTGAATGTTACTTTGGGTTAGTTACATGTTGAGAATTGATTTATTGGTGAATGCATGTGAGTCAATATAAATTAAATTGTTGCATAGGAGGTGTGAAGTGCTATATTAATTTCCATTGGTGCATAGAATCATGTACTTAAGTTGTTAGAGGGTTGTTGCTTTATACTTGATTTGAGTATGCATTATTCATAAGTTAAAATTGAATGCTAGCATGGATTTAAACGGTGGAGTATATATATGAATATATAGGGATTGATGCATGTGATATGTGATGAATTGTATTAATAATTGAGTAATGGTATGATCTCAACTATGAACCCATTGGATATATGAATGTGTTCAATCGTGATTCAGTCATGGTAATATGATTGGATAAGTGTGGTTGATGTTTTGGATTGCTTGCAGATTATTTGGATTCTTTTTCTTCTTCTAAAAAAATTTCAGTTACCGACGGATGATCTTGTAATGCGTTACACGGGAGCAGATGATGTGGTAGGAGGTGCGGGTGAAGCATAACATCAGAGAAAGGGTTAGCTGAGAAAAACTTTTATGAGACATATCATCGGAGAGAGGGTTAGTTAGGAAAAACTTTTATTGGAGTTTATCATTATTGTTTTTCTTAACTTTGTAAATAATGTTTTATTGAGTTATGAGTTTGGATATTGTATTGGGTTTTATAAATTATGGATTTTTTTTGGATAATTTCCGATTTAATAAATGTTTTAAAATTTCCTACGTTTTTGGGAAATGAAGTATAATAAATGATGTTTAATTTTTATTTTTATTTTATTTTGGTTAAATTAGTAATATCCGACCGGGATATTACAAAGTACATAGAAGAAGACCCATTGAGGTTCAAGGGAACTACAATGCTATCATTCAAAAAACTCTCCCTCCAAAGTTCAAAGATCGTGATAGCTTTCCAATTCCTTGAACAATTGGGAATTTGGTTATTGGGAAGGCATTGATTGATTTGGGAGCCAACAAGAATGACTTAACAACTCGCGGATCGATCAATCAAATGCCCCTATGGAGTTGTTGAGGATGTTCATATGCAAGTAGACAAATTCACTTTTCAACTTGATTTCGTCAAATTTGATATGAAGAAGGATATTAAGGTTCCTCTCAATCTTGGAAGACCATTCATAAAAACTGCCAAAGTTATCATACATGTTGATGACAACAAGCTGAAAATCATAGATCAAGAGGAGGAGGTAAACTTCAAAATGTCCAAAGGAATTCATAATCTAGAACCAAATGATATTAATGCTATTAACGAGTTCTTGTTCGTGACGAGTAAGCCATAATTATTGTCTTTTGTTTTTGCATTGTATTTATGTTTGCATGTGTATGCCATTATCTTAAGCTTCATCTTAAGTTAACCATATTCTCAATGTTCATTGTCAACTAATGTAATGATAAGTTAAAATGAAACACACATGAAGCATTGACTGTTTTACATCCTGATTGTGCTTACTGATTGAAATATTTTGTGATATGCTTTGAGTGGAAGATAGTTTGGTATGATGATATGATAGTCAGTTCTTTTTCAAACTTGAGAGTAAGACCACACTTTTTGAAAATTTTTAAATATTGTGAGCTTATATGTAGAGAGTTGTAAGGGGAGCAATTATTGTCATTAATTTGATTTTTGCTTGATCTTGTTAATGAAATCACATAATTGGTTAGAAAGGATAAAGACATTGTTTGATATGTAAAGCCAATTAGCCAAATGGAAAACCCAAAATTTGCTTATTTATTGTTACCCTCTTTGAGCCTAACTGTTACATCTTTACCCTTAGCTTTCAAAGAAAATATATATTGTCCTACACCTTAGCATAAAGAATAGGTACATGTTGAGTGGAATATAGGTATGAGATGAGATCATTTTGGGCAAGGTATATATCAGGACATGGGATTGAATAAGTTTAGGGTAGGCTTTTGCAAAAAGCCTACCTTAGGAAAGTGAATAAGTTTAAGGTAGGCTTTTGTAAACAAACCCTAACCCAAGAAAAAAAAGAAAAAGAGGAAATATAACAGTTTTATGTGATGGAAATGATTGCATGAAAAAAAATGGAGCATATTTATAAAAACATTCACATGTAAATGTTCTTTAAGGCTTAATGGTGTTTTTGAATTCCTAGAAAAACCAATATTTTTTTCTAACCAAGCCCTATTACAAGCCTATGAAAGACCTTTTGATCATTCCAATGATGTGCATTCTATAACTTAGATTATGGGCAAAAATTGATGAAGTGGTCTTATAACATGTTGAGCGTGAGTGATCATTATTAATACTATACAAATATGTGCTTAGTGAAACACTAAGTTGATGTGAGTATTCAATAGTCTGGTTATTGTTAGATATGAAATTATGATTTAAGCCAAGAAGGGGGGGTTGTATTGGCTTTTAAAAAATTTTCAAAAGCTTAAAAAACCCCTTTTGATGGAATCAAATAGACCACAAAATTCGAATGCAAAAGCTGCAGAACAATACACTTTCAATCAGTGAAAAAATAAAATAGCAGATCAATTTGTTCTTAAGCATATGAATTAGTTGATTAAAATTTCAAATCAATCGGCTAAAATTCTGGGAAATTATGTAGAATACAGAATTCACAGATTTAACTCAAACAACAAACTTTTACACACAAGACTTGTTCCAATCAATATTCCTGACAAGTATGCATTATCAGATTAAACAGAAACACAATAAAACTCAACAAAGAATTATTTACTTGGTTTTCTTGAGTTTTTAAAGTGAATTAAAGTAGGTGAGATGAAGAGAAGAGAATGACACAATTGTTTTTATATTGGTTCACTCAATCATAGAGCTACATCCAGTTTACCTGGACAACTTGAACCTGGTTTTCATTATATTCAAAAGTTTTACAAGTCACACACCAAGATTACACTTTTAAACAAAGAAACACACCAAGATTTTTGACTTACAAAAAAATATAGCCTACAACCTTGCAAGAATCACACTCACAGACCTTTAATCATACAGGTAAACAACCTGATGAAGGATTGACCCCAACCAAGGATGAAGGCACATGCTTAAGAAGACTAAGAATGTTTAGAAAGGAAGTTCGTTAATCCTTCATCCCTTTCATTTGTGTTTGTTATTTTTGATTCCCTAAGTTGACTTACTTGAATCAACTTTAGTTGACTTGTTGACCTTTGACTAGGTTTGACTTGTTGACTATAGTTGACTTGACTTAAGCCAACATGCT
>Ga0209589_1001728_pt1 | contig 36672 bp, 14 predicted proteins | sample CowpeawhiteBW_FD_187525 | JGI IMG/M metagenome (GOLD analysis project Ga0209589, IMG submission 187525) | Root nodule microbial communities of legume samples collected from California USA - Cow pea white BW (SPAdes) (version 2) | ecosystem: Host-associated > Plants > Roots > Nodule | place: USA...
ATATATATATATATATATATATATATATATATATATATATATATATATATATATATATATATATGTATATTCACAAATTTTCTTAAGGTAATTGTTATGAAAATTGATAAACTTATAGTGGTTTTTTGATCATATGACAATCTTTTATGGGTGTCAAACCAGGTCAGTCTGGTCCGTTCTACCTTTGGCCTGTTAAAAATAGGTCGGGTCGAACTGAACTACTACAACAAAACGGATTGAATATTGTAACTCGTTGTGAGGTGGACTGGCGGACAACTTTTTTTTTTAATTTCCTTTAACTTTTTTTAAATTTTTTTTAAATTTTTTTTAATATATGTAAATTTTTTTATAATATAAAAAATTTATTTATTTTAATTATTTTTAATTTAAAAATATAAAAAAAAAGTAAAAAAAAAATGGGTGATCCAAGGCGGGCTGACCCACTGGTCCGCTTTGACATCTCTACAATCTTCATGCATAGTTTTCTTCTCTTAAAACTTTATCCAACTTGTTTATTTCATATATTACAATTTTAGATTTGATAATATAGTTTCAAACTAATAAATTTATTTGTTGACATTAAGTATAATGGTATATTACAAGAAAATCTTCAATTAAAAATCAATTTTAGAAATAAAAAATAGTTAGTCACTATAGTGACCGATTTAAATACCTATTTATAAAATTAAAAATTATTAGTTACTAAAATAGTTACTATTATAAATAAAAAATTATAATTGATCACTAGATTGGTCACTAATTAGATAGAGACTAATTTAAAATTAAGTCATTTTAATAATCAAAATATAGATAACTAATTTTTAGTGATTAATTTCTTTTGGTAACTAACTTTAAAGACTAATTTAATGACTAATTATAATTTTTTATTCATAATAATAATTATTTTAATAATTAAGAGTTTTTAGTTTTATAAAATAATATCCAAATTTGTTTATTATAGTTACTAATAATTATTAATTATTAATTATTAAAGTTTGTCGCTATTTAAATATTTTTGTGTAGTGATTTCCGAAAGGTTTCGTCGTATTAAATTAACATCCGTTGAATTTAATAGACAAAAATCGATATATAGAATAGAAGTATTAACATTGTCCAACAACTAAAAGTTATGATGTGCACTTTTGAAATAATTATTATAAAAGTTAAGAAATAAATTGAGATCGTCAACCTTCTTACATAAAGGATCTTTTACTGTTTAAAGATATAGCCAACAAGTTTTTGAAGAGTTGTTGGGTTTATAAGTGATACCCTACTTACTGCAGATCTTGAAATCAGGAATGGAACACAGATAAATGGCTAAGGGCCAAAAAACACACACGCATATATATATATATATATATATATATATATATATATATATATATATATATATATATATATATATATATATATATATATATATAATTATTTTCGCCACACACACATTTTCACATTAACTATTTTCCTTTTCATTTTTCTTTTTTGCAAAGTATTCGATGAACATTTTTATTCTTGAAATCTTAAATTTTTTTATCATAAAATTATAAAATCAAAAGAATTATTAATCTTTGTTTTATATATGTTTTTAATTAAAATGATGGGATTCTGATAATCATAAGTATAAGCTTTCATATTCATACCAATAAACTAAATATTGAAATCGATTATGTTACTACAAATATATAAAATTTTGAAAAAAACTCATAATCTAAATTGAAAATCATATGAAAAAAATAACTTACAATCGTATTTCAGTTTTAATTAAAGATATTTAAAAAAAAAATACACATGTATGAATTGTTATTCCATTACGACAACAATGGAAGCCACATTGTCGACTAGGTTTGTCTCCTTACATTTATAGGAACAAGTCAACAAGAATCCCAAATATGAGGATCTCGATTTTTGACTTCCCACCGAAACATATGACTATGGTAGTAATAAGGCGCTAGTAGAAACAAAACAAACACAAAAAATCACTAATAAATTAATTAATCTTAATTTTATAATTAGCTCACATGGACTACACCTAATCTACCAATATTATATCTCCCACGCTAATTCGGCTTACCAAACACCAAATCCTTTTTACAAAGTTTAATTATGAATTTAATATATATAATAAGAACAATAAACAACCAAATCACTCGTATTTGATTCTCATCTGCAAAATTATTCAATAAGAAAATCACTCATATTTCAAAACCTTGGCAAATTTTTGCAAGCTGTATTATGATGAGAAAATGAAAGGAAAAAAAAAAACAGTATCAAAAAAGAAAAAATAAACAGATACATACATATATGTACGTACATGATAGTACCTCAATAATGAATCTGTCACTGTCTCTCTAAGTCTTGTTCAACATCATCATGCGTAGAAGGTTGGATTCTCCTCAACGATCTCTCTCTACTGAGAATTCTTCGAAACGAACTCAACCGGGAATTGGAGCCGTTGATTTTAGGTGACCCATTACCACCGTCGGATGTTCCTTCCACGTTTTCAAACAATACCGGGGCGGTGGGAAGAGCCAACCGGGTGGGGTCCTCGCGCTGGACCGGTTCAAGTCGGAGAGGTTCGGCTTTGGTCCGACAAAGGGGACACGTGGAGTGCGAGGCGAGCCACGCGTCGATGCAGCCAACGTGGAAGCTATGCTTGCAATTAGGAAGAAGTCTGACGTGTTCTCCGTCTTCAAGAACGCTCAAACAGACGGCGCACTCAACGGCGTCGTTCTGGTGTTTGAAGGGGAAGGTGGGGAGAGCGGTGATGAGGGCAGGGTCGAGGCCGGTGTTTGGTGGTTGGGCTTGCGCGTGAGCCACGTTGAGACTGAGTTGGTATATGGCGCTCCGGCGCCGAGTTTGACGCCTCAGAAAAAACCTTGCGTAGATGTGAAGAACAAACACTAAAACCAGAACCACTGATAGGGAAACTATGGCGGTGATTAGTATCCTCCGGTTGAAGTCATTGTGGTTCTGGAATGTTGGGAACGGAGAGTGGTCGTGATCGTTGTCGAAGTAACTCATGGCTGTGTGAGAAAGAGAGAGAGAGTATTGGTGATGAACATTGAAGAGAAGAATGTGTTTTGGGTTGGGTATTTATGTATGGGGTTTATGAGAACATTGTAAGAACAACGAGTTGGTGCTGTTGTGTTGCGGTTGGAAAAAAAATGGTGTTTTTCTATTGGATATTTTAGTTTCTTCTTCTGTTGTGTGCCTACAAAGTCCAAGGTTTTAACTAACAAGAAACTCCCGTTTTGTCAAGGCTTTTGACTGTTGAACGTTGACATTTTTGCTAATCTTATAGGTTAAAAGTAAAATAATGTGATAACGGGAGTGTAGAGAACGTTAGGTGAATATAACTGTAACTGTAAGTACAAGAAAAACTACTGTGTATTAAATTTATTAACATTTATTTATTGATTTATAAATATAAATATATACTGTTTCAATAGAAAAGAATGAGGGAAAATGGGAGGGGTTTGGTTTCTTGTGAAAGTTGACTGCCGCAAATTTAGAAAAAGAAAAAAAAAAGATAAAAGATAAAGCTAGCATAAAATCGTGTACACGCTAAACATGATTCACACTCTGTTAATAATACGTGTGAATACATAAAAAAGAAAAAAAAAAACTTTTTCAATTTTTCAATGAAAGAATCCAAATGAGAAATGATACTTTAATAAAGTTTTGTTTAACAAATTTTGACAAATAATTATTTTTAGTAAAAAAACCCTAAAACTTTAATACTTTATCTTTGTAATTTCCATAAAAAAATACAAAATTATCTTATTTAATAACTTTGCCAATTTTATAAAAAATTTATTTGTCAAAAAATATTTTTGAATCCAAATTTGTTTTCAAAAAGTTATAATGCTGAGAAAATTTTACAATTTCAACAAATTTTAAAACGATTGAATTTGAGAATTTTAAATTATTTAATTCTTATTAAATGTAAAGTACGTAATAATTTTTATAATTGTATATCCCAAACCTACCCAATTAAGATTTTTAATTTTATTTTTCTGATTTAATTACGCTACGGTGGTGGGTACGGTACCAAAAGATTCTGTGTGTGGAAATATGGCTACGTAGACATTATTCCACGTGTTAGAACATTTGTGATTTTCTTAGAAATGAGTACTACAATTTAAGAATATTTGAATATTAATAATACTATCGACTTAAAGTCAAACCCAGGACACATAACATAAACTACCTTTGCACTGAGTCATCTTTTATGAATATTTAAAGTCTTTGAAAGTGAGACAAAAGCAAACATTTTTTTTTATAAAATACTTTTAGTTCTGCAAATTTAACTTTAATTTTCTTCTTACCTTTTGATTTATTAGTTATTATTTTTTTCACCTTCATTCAAAAATTCAATTTTAGTCTTTAAAAGAGGTCAAAATTATTACAAAAGTAACTTTAAGAATGAACAAGAAGTAAAATATTTTAAAATTTAAAGACAAAGTAATCATTTTGAAATTTGAAAAAAAAAACTTAAAATCAAATTTTCTTTGTACAAGTTAATGCAATTTATTGGGCCATTGATTATTTTTGGATAAATTTTAAGTTGCTGAATGCAATGTGTTTCATCCTAATTCATAGTATAATTAAACAAAAAATAGACTTTTAAAATGCATATTGCAATAGAAGATCATGCATGGAAATACAATGGGAACTTCCAAGCTTTACGTTGTCACTCAAACAACTTAAACAATGGAAAATGTTAACCTACATTAAAGGTGTCATTTAATTAAAATTAATTTGTTTCTTCATCAGAATATAATAAAAATTTCTTTAATTAGTTATAACCTACAACTTTCTTTTCATGTTATCCGTTATATTTAATATTTTATTATTATATCAATTTAATTTCTTTATATGTTTCAATCATTTTAGAAATATTTTGATATAGGTTTTAAAAAAATATGTTAAGTAACATTTCTTAACAATTGATATAATTTAATAAAGAACGTCACTGCCACACTTTTTCTTAGCAATATTATATAATGAATTTTAAATTAAAGCATGATATAAAATGTTTATTTCAATATACCGAATAATCTTAATCTTTTTATTACTTATATTTTAATTATTAATATTCTTGCGCTTTACCTGCACATTTTATATGCATTCTAGTTTCTTATGTTTCATTGATTTTCTTTTTCTCACAATGGTCTCTATTAAAATAAAAAAATATAACTAATTATTTTATAATTTGAACTAATTTAATTTAATTATATATCGCCTGGAAGTTATGATTGTTTGGAATAGAAAAAATGACAAGTCTAAGCACTAAAATATTTTCTTGCTTGTAAGTTTTATCCTATGTAGGAAGTTGACAAAGAATACTGTTTAAGCCAACCATGTGCTCTAGTTATATTAAAGTTCCAAATTTCAACTTTAACCCAAATTAAACTTTCCAATGGTTTAGTTCTGTTTTGCAAAATCATCTTAACTTTTTGTTCTACAATACAATATTTTTTTCTGTTTCAGGTTGGCATGGAAAGTATAGATTCATCATAGTTTGTGGAAAAAATGAATCATTAAATATAGGAAATGTATAGTATTTTTATGTATATATAGATAAAGATATAATATTTAAATATATACACATAAATAAGATATGCATTAAAAAATTAGTTGATAAGCTAACTGATATAAATTCTTAATTTATCTTCTGATATGATAATTAAACTAACTGTTAGATTAGAAACATTAGAAGCATTTGATATGCAATTACATGAAAAATAATTATATAAGTTTCACTATGTATATAAAATTTGAATTTATAAATATATATATATATATATATTTAAATATTCAATTAAATATTCAACTTTTTTTTTGTTAAAATTCTTTGTATTTCTACCTTGTTTTTTTGAAAGTTATATATATATATATATATATATATATATATATATATATAATTTATTTATAATTTATAATTTAAATAATTCAAATGATTCAAAATCACATTCTTTTACGCTACATTCATCAACTATATAAAGATTCTATAATTATCATATGACATTCACTTCTAATCGGTCACATATTAAAAATTAAGTATTATTTATATGATAGAATAAATTCCTACAACATGTAGATATGATTTTTTTCACAACACACTCTAGATCTAAAAACTTTTATTAACTTTCGTCACCTAAATATTTTTTTTTATTAAGTCCACAACATACTTTACAGCACACTCTAGATCTAGACACCTCTATTAACTCTCATCATCTAAATATTTTTCTTTATTAAGTCGGATATTTATAGGATGGGAATAATATCTTTACTAAATCTTCGTTCCATACACATCCTAAAATCACTAGTATTTTGCCTTTGAAAATAATTATATTCACATCACATACATAAATTAAAATTTCATCGTAATTATGACTCATGTCTTGGCTCACAAGTACAAAAATAGGATTTTATATTAACTAATATGCTTCAGTTCTATGAGAAAAAAAAATCTATAATAACACGGTGACATTTTAAAAATATTTATAAAATTATAGACAACAATTCAAAAATAGTCGAAGCTTAACTACATGAGCACTACAAAAAAAACTAAAATTATTGATAGAATTTTACTGACGGATATATTTTAATGGGTAAATTTAAATTATCGATGGATTTTACCGATGAATTTTCATATTTGAATTCTCGACGAAAAAATATGTTGGTAACAGATTTCATTTATTGATAGAAAAATCCATAGGTAAAATCTGTCGATAATTCAATTTTTTTTACCGACAAATTTACTGACGAATTTATATGTTGGTAAAAGGAACGAGAAATGTCCCGCCCAATTTGTATTGTCGACGAATTATTTCATCGGTAAAATTCGTCAGTACTAACATAACTTAAAATTCATCGATAAAATTCGTCGATAATTTAAAAATTTTTTTATCAGTAATTTATTTATCGGTAAAGGGAGCAAGAAATTTCCTACCCAAAGCTCACCTTAAAAAAAGAACGAATTTATCTGTCGATGAAAGGAGGAGGAGGAGGATGAAGACGACGACAATGGGGACGACGACAGCGATGGGGGCAACGACGACAGAGATGACAATGAAGAAGAAGAAGACAAAAAAAATGAAAGAGGGAGGAAGAAGAAGATGAACAGTGCACGTTATTTACCGACAATTTTTTTTGTCGATAATTACCGACAAATTTTTTCATCAATAATTATTGGGGAAACAAGATTTTCATCGATAAAATTTTACCGACAAGAATTTTACTGACAGATTTTCGACCATCAATAATTCTGTTTTAGCGACAAAGTTTAATCATTACCGACAGATTCTAACCGTCAGTAATATCAGTTTTTCTTGTAATGGAGTATAAACTTTGATTTTTTAAATAATTGAAGTCTATTCTAATTCAATAACATTTATGAAAATATTTGTACAACTATAGATAATGATCTTTTTAAAAACACAAGTAATTGTACAAATATGTTTTAAAATATCATTGTGTTTATAAATAATCTTATAGTTTATAAACGTTTCCAAATGAAATACTTTATTTGCATATATGGTTTTCACACGAAAAATTGTCATGAAAAAGACTCAGAAAAACTAAGATAAATGGGGAGATGTCCGAGCCGTATAATTTCAATTGCAACAAAAGTTAACGCTTTAAGACCACTACACTTTTTATTTGATTTTAATTTAATATGAAGTTTAAGTAAAAGAAAACCAAATTTGTGTAATTCAGTTTGGATTGATTACTGTTGTTATTACTATATAGTTGTTAAATAATAAGAATATGTAAAGCAAAATGTAAAATCTTTTTAAGTGGATTGGAAGAGTTTAACGTTCAAATCAAGTGAATTAAGTTAAAATAATAATAATAATAATAATAATAATTATTATTATTATTATTATTATTGCGAAATTTAAATATTTTCTATCTGGACCTGACTCGCACGTTGGTAGAACTCATTTTGATGGAAATTTGACAATCAATCACAAATTTTGTGTATTGATTAAATATACAACCTACAACCTATTCCATCAATTATAGTTGCAAAGCATATTTTTTTTATCTAATATTATTTAACTCAACAATAAATAATTTATTTTCTACTTTTTTTTCATTCTCTAATAATTATATAGTATTATTTAATATATAACACTAACTATTTCCCAATTTCTCCCCGTACTTCAACATAATAATTAAATCGAAATGAAGACTTCCCATTTTTCTTCAATACTTGAATGGGATCGACAGCTTATACCAAACGGAAAAGAAAAAATGAGAACTCCATTTTAAGTATAATGAATAAAATTCAGAAATAACAAGTTGCGTATTCTTTTATTTTTCAAGACACTGTTCATATATTAAAAAAAGTAAGAAGGTTATTATTATTGTTAAACTTTTGAAAACTTTTTTCCTTTTTTCAATTAAGTATTAACCGAATACTTTAATTAATAATATATTTTCAAAAAGCTGAAAACGTGTTGAATTCCTCTTTTTAATAGGAAAAGAGTGATCAAAATGGAGTATTGTATAATTATATGATATATATGATATTTGAAAATTGACTACTAATTCAACAAATAGAGTTGTTGAAATATACTAGGTTACATTGATTAATTAATGTCTCATCAAAACATATTACCAACTCCGTGCAGAAAACGTTTGCATATAGTACTTCGTATTTTTGGATCAAAATATAAGATTGTCAACTAAAACAGATTTCATTCGTTGACTTAATATGTATTATAATAATAAATTTTATTTGATATTATAATACATATTAATCAAATTTTAATAAATTTATATGATATTTCTGACATAATTTGTTTGATTAATATTAAAGTAATAATGTGTCAAATAAAATAAAATATCTCAAATGTTAATATATTTTGAAAGGTTAAATAAACATAAAAAAATTTAATAAAAAAATTAAATTTATATATTTTTAAAAATTGAAGATTAAATTAGATAAAATTTTAAGAATTAACTAATTATAATTTTAACTGAAACTTAAAAAATAAAAACGTATTTAAGTCTTTACATGGTTGGACTTGGTCCTTGTACGAAAATTCATGGGCGGAAAGTGAAAAGTTTAGATATATGTGTGCAGTGGAAGAAAAATCTGACAACACCATTTTGAATGAACGAAGTCAAAAGTGGGTTTCAAACGAGGAAGAAGGGGAGAAAGTTACAGAAAGTAGAAAAATTGAACTACAAAGAGAACTTTGTATTCTTTTACCTTAGCAAAGAACTATGTTGAATTATTATGTCAGTTCAAATCATAACCCATATGGTAAATTTATCACTTATAAAATTCTTAGTGTATAAATAATGATGAATAACATAAAAATAATCACCATTCTCCATTTTTGTTTCTTAACAAATAAGTCAAACTTAGTTCACTATTTTAAAGTACTTCCATTTTCATCAACTTAAAATTTAAAAGAATAAATACACCTTAAACATAATGTAGTCACCATCAGGTGAAAAGAAAATGATAGAAATTATTACATTTTTGTCATTAAATTTAGTTATTATATAATAAAAGGTTAAATATATTTTTGGTTTCTTAACTTTCGGTGAATTTTGAAATTAGTTTATTCTCAAACGTTGGATCAATTTAGTCTTTCATTTTTCAAAATAGTGGATTTAATACTTTAAATCAAATTTTGTTATGTCTATTTGACATTTCAAGACGTTTGATAATTGTATTTGATTTGACATTAAATAAAAAATGTGTCGGTCAACCAGTATAATCGCCTCAAATACAATCCTAAAATGTTCTTGAAATGTCAAATAAATTTAACAAAATTTGATTAAAATGACTAAATCCACATATTTCAAAATATGAATAACTAAATTAGTCTAAACTTTCGAAATGAACTAATTCCAAAATTTACTAAAAATTAAGGGACAAAATCATATTTAACCCTATAATAGAAACTATAATTAATCAAATGAGATAATGTTAATTTAATGTAATTTGTTGAATAATAATAATAATAATAATGACAATATTAATAAAAAAAATTAAAGAGATTGAACATATCTATACCTATATATAAGAAAGATTCCTTTTGTTCCCTTACATTTTATTTTTAATTTTACCATTTAAGTAATTGCTATTTTAAATTAAAATAATTAAATTTTCATTTGTACACTTTAAATGACCGTTGTCTAAATTTAATTATTTTATACATTATAATAAGTATTTTCTCATTTTATCTTTTTAATAACTAATTTTTTTAATTCATATAATTATTTAAATAAAAAACTATTTAATTATAAAAAAATCTGCAAATTATTTATTTTTATAATTTATATTTATATATAGAGGACATCCATTTTTTTCTACATTTTGTTTTTAAATATTATCTTTGAAAAAGTTTTTTAAATTAAAATAATAATTTTATGCATAACAATTTTTTAAAATTTATCTATTTTTTTATCTTAACAAAATTTGTATTATTATAAAAAAATAAACACACATGCGCTGTTATGTAAGTGTTATAAATAAACATCGGTATTAATTCTAATTTTCATTATAAATGAAAAAATCAAAACATATTTAACCAATAATAAAACAATGTTATATCCAAAGATTGTGTATCTATACGTCGAATTTCTTTGATGTTTTTTTATTAGAATTATGAGATTATTTACTTTTTATTTCTTAAAATCACATTAAATTAATATCAGTATTTTGATTAATAACTATACTATGCAAAATTATGTAAATTAAAATAAATACATATGTTAAATTACAATAGTAAACTACATTATTAAATTTTTACTTTTTCAAATAAGTATTTCTAAATAAAAAAATTAATTATTTAGTAGTAAAGAAAATGTACTGAAATGTTATTTAGTCCACAGTTTCACTCTAAAACATTTTTAGTCATTTATTTAAAAAAAAAATCACAAAAGAAATTTAAAAAAGTAAAAATAAAAACTAAAAACGTGTTACCATGCTCAGTTTTAAAACATAAATATTAAATATATAGATATTGATATTATGCTTTTAGACACTCTTTCTAACATAATAATAAAAATGTTTTTCTGAATACGATTTCAATATTCAAAATTTGTCTTCTCCCAAATTTATCTTTACGGAAGTATAATTTCCTTATTTTTAAAATTGTTGTAAGGCCATAAAAATTCACTTTATTATTTTTGCCTTAAACTAAAGGGTTGTCTTTGTAAGTGGGCCTAAAAGGGCTGGCTCAGTAGATAAAGTCCTTTCCAGTTGTCCTAAGTCTCATTTTCACTCCATTTCAGAGAACTTGAGCTGCAGCCGTCACCCCTCCGCTAGGGTTTTGTTCCGTTGTCACGTAAGCTATAGGAACTTCTACTCCATGTAAGTGTCTCTCCCAGTCGTACTAGTTCCCTTTTTGCTACCTTGTTTTGTATTTTCGATTAAAAGCCTCTGTTAACTCGATTTCTCTGGTTCTGTCTCGGTGTCCTGCCAGTTCTGCGAGCCATCCTTGAGTTGTTGCGTCCCGAGGTCCCGTGTCGAAGCTCTGTTAGCCCCTTCCAGGTACGGGAAGTTAGGGTTTCTAGTTTCGAGTCATTCTTTTGAACTGTGTATGAGTTGGTTGTTGATTTTATGGTTTGATCTTTCGTTTTGATGCGTGAGAGTATCTTGCATGAGTTGTTTGGTTGGAAAACATGGCTGCTGCAGGTGAAACAGTGGCGAGCCCTATTAATCTCGCTCAGGCGAGCCATTCTCGCCTAGGCGAGACAAACAGGGGCTCGCCTAGACTAGTTTACGCGAGTGGTCGCCCAGGCGACCCGCTCCTTATTTTGAGCGAGCGAGATCCCGCGTTGCTCCCTGATGCCCTTTTTTAGCCCTCGTCTAGGCGAAGGGGACTCGCCTGAGCGAGACCCTTCAGCCTGAGCGAGAAATTTGGGCGAGACTGCCCTATGTTTGGTTGTGTGTTACACTCTTATGATTGGAAATGTATGGGTATGACTGCGCGATGAGGTACATGTATATATGTATGGATATATGCCTAAATGATTGCTATGTATGCGTGATCTGATTCATAAATGATGAATGAATGAGTGTTTTGGAACCAAAGAAGCATGGTATCGATATGAGATGAGGCCTTAGACTCATGGGGTGGTGATGATCAGATGTATGGATTCAAAATGGGATACGTATGAGGAATTAATCTCAGGGATTAGTGTGGAATTGTAAATATGATTTTGATGTTCTCTTACTGCTGTTTTATGAATGTTGGTCCGTGTCAGCGTGTAATTCCTTGGGGTCTCTAGGTGGGACCTACGGGGTTGCGCTTCAGTGGTCAGGACGTAATTCCATAGCCCCTGTTAGTGGGTGTCCATGGTGGTGCCCCATCGGTATAACTAGGTAAGGATTCAAGGTAAGGATTACATCCTAACACTCTAAGGGGTCAGTTGGTCTCACTTAGAGCGGACTAACCTCTGTGGTGAGAGTAGCAGGAGGCCTGAAATTCATTAAGGGCTAACCTAGTGGTGAGGGAAATTTGATTCATTGTAACACTTGTAACACATAGCTCGGGGGTGAGCAGAGGTATCCACCACAAGTGCAAGCATCCGCTGAATCCGACCAAGTTATACGTATCCGAATGAGTCGAGTCGAGTCGTAGTGTATTGATTGAAGAGTCATAACATGCTTGGTTGTTGCATGGACATTGGATGGTGAAATCATGTTTAACTGTATGATGAAAATGTTGTTGGCTCTAGCTTACCTTGTTTATTGTATGGTTGTCTTGTATGTGGCTCTTCTTTCTTGCGATGATCATCAATGTAATTGATGGGAACAGATGGGCGAGATTCTCGTGGTCAGCAAGGAAATGTGGATTCTGCTGCCTAGTCCGCGTGGATTGGTCTATAGCTTCCTTTGGACTTTTCTTTAGGGCTATGGCCCCTGTATTTCGTTGTTATTGGATTGTAAACTTTTAGTTAAACCGTTATCCTGCTTTTATTGGCATCGTGGTATGCCGAGTTTTGGTAGGGGAAGTGTTGAGAACCTCAGGACTGCGTTGTTATACTATCTTATGTGTGACGTTTCCTTTAATTCCGTTTATAAATTAAATGGGACGTTACAATTGTACTTTCAAGCATTAAATGCATAAAATTTTTAAAATTGGTCCATTCGTATAACGATACAAAATTACATCAATTTCGTAAAAGAAATTTACTATTTATATAATGCGTGGGTTATAACTAAATTGTGTATATTCCTTTTGCATAATATTTTTATTCTGTTTATTGAGCACTAAATATAAATTCCAAAAGCAGTTTCTAAACCACGGCATAAACATAGAAATAAACACATACAGGGCATACATCATTAAAAAATTTAGGTTTAATTAGTCGGATGGTACCCACTTTCGTTCAAATGTGTCAGTTTGATACCCACTTTTAAAAATGTGTCAATCTAATTTTAATTTCTGAAAAAAGTGTCTTGATCAAAACCCTTTCAAACAAAAAAATACTAAAACCGTTAACTTAATTCATGATTTTTATCTGTAAATTTTAATATAAATATTGATACTTAATTTTGTAAGTCATGTCATTGTAAATATAATACCGTTAACTGCTTTAATAATATTTTGAGAACGAATACCAAAGTGACTCGTATAAATAAAAGTGGTACCATCCCATTTATTAAACCAAAAGTTTAATGGAAATTTCTTCCTTACTCTCATGATTTCCGGCTGCACCCAAATGGGTTGTGAAAAGATCTTTTTACCCTCAATGAAAATAAATAAAACTCTACTTTTTTTTTTCTGTTCCACACATTCTTCTTCAATGCAGCCACACCCACTGGCCTCCGGTCTTGGATTTTTAATTGGAGAGTCACTATTGAACCCAGATGCTTCTACCCGCACCTCCCTGTTTTTTTTCTGCACATCCCTATTGTGAAATTTTTAATTTTTAATTCATTTTTTAAATTTAAAAAAAAAACTGTTTCATAATTTATCACGTGTCAGTTTATATTTTTTTAATTTAAAAAAATACAAAAATGTTAAAAATTTAAAATTTTATGAATTGCATGTGATATAATCATGATCATGTTACTGTTTATAACTTAAAATAAATAAATAAATATTTTATAAAATAGAACGTGACATGACATTAAGTTCAATCTAAGAAAAATAATTACATTAAACTTTTTTAAAAAAATTAAAAGATCAAATGAAACCAAAAAGTAATCAAAAAATTAAAATAAACTAAATCAATAAATGAGAGGATTGAATCACTAATTAAGTGTATTTATAATTAAAAATAAAGTTAAGATTAGAAATTAATTTTTAACGGGAAGGAGAGATTTTTGCGAGGTTACATGTATTAGTTGTCTCTTTACAAAGATTTAAAGTAAGTTGTAAAATGAAGACTTGTAATAATGTATTGTATTAGAAGAAGGTGCAAACCCAAACCGACATCAATTTGGCTGACATATGTTTAACTTTAATCGAAGTTCCTGGACATATGAGAACAAAAGCAGTGTCGAAAAAACCAATTAATCGACATGACACAACTTTAACAGAAGCCAATAACCATGAAAACAATTTTCAGCAATCAATGACATGGCATTAGGATATTAGTAGGTCTGCAATTTTCAGCTTTGTGGATAAACTGCAGAGAGATATCAACTTAGCATTTAAGTCCTGCTTGATTCAGAGGGAAAATTTGTGCTAATTTGCAAACAAACTATGCGACACATTCAGAAGATAGATTTCTTTTCCTGTGAGATTTGTATTAATTCATCTATATAAAGAAAAATTTTGAGAAGCCAAAATTATATTATTTTCCATATTTTATATATTAATATTTAATTCCTTATTTTCGAAATTTTTCTTCCTAATATTTTCACCTTTGACAATCCGTCCGTACAAACAAACATTATGTAAATATTTCATATCCCTATAAAACGGGAACACAAATTACGTTTCCTAAATGCACTTGTGTCTAACATATGTGAATATAAAACGTCTGACAACGAATATATTCTTATATGAGATAATATATGTAAAGACTTAAAAGTAAATGATATTTTAGAATTTGTATTGTATTTAAAATAATGAAAATTAATTATTTTAATAATAAAAGGTATAAAGTATAAATAGAAATTTTATAATCTTTAAATTACAAAGATCTTATGTGTGATCCTTATAATGAGATTTTCAAGTTTAAACAATTAATTTATCTGTTTGAATAAGTTGATTTTCAACTTTTTTTTGGTTGATTTTTATTTTTTGTATGCATCTCTAATTGGGATTGTATGTGTCATTTCAGTCTTTTTTTTAGTTCTTTGTTGATCAATGAATATGAGGGTATGATCTGATCATCTTTGTGGTATTTTTATATAGAGAGAGTACCTTGTAGCTTCGGAGAGGTTTTAGTATTGTTAGAGTCGGTTGAAATTCATCACGTAAGAGAAGCTGCTGGTTTTTTGTGTGCATGATGATGAATCTTGTTGGTATGGATGATTTTAGTATTTTGGATAGTTTGATTAATTATTGCATATTGTTGTTTGATCTTGTGGTATTCGGGAGAAAAATGGAATCTGAATTATTGATCAAATTGGTACCAACTACTATGTTTTAAAAGTTATTTTGTACCAATAGCTAAAAGAGGAGTACCAATTTGAGCTATGAAACAAGTTCAGATTACTCAAAAATCACAAAGTGCATTTCTTGTCATCTGATGTGGCTTTGAGCGACAGGTTTCACCGCTGAGTGCCACATTCTGTGAATTAATCAACGTTGAGCGGCATCTTGGTGGCGTTGAGCGGCAATGTTCACTACAAGTCTAGGAGTGGTTTGACTTCATGGTGTTGAGCGTCAGACTTTAGCGCTAGGCGCTAGTTTTTGCGAGGCAAATGGTGGTGAGCGACATATGCCTGTTTTGCTTGGTTCTACTGTTTGATTGTTTTTTCTTTCTTTGAATGTTGTGTAATTATGAAGTAAGGAATATGATTGGTTTATATTATGAAACAAAGGTACGTTTTGAGCTGTTGTAAGGTATTTCCTGAGGAGGAAATCCCATTGATGATGTGTGTTCACTAGGGTTTACCGTGAGGTTAGAGCTGTTTCATTTTGTGAGGCTATCCTAAATTTTACTGGCTAATTATACTCATGTAGAGGAGAATGGTTAGGTGGTGAGAGTAACAAAAGGTCCTATCATAAGGGTGGTTCCATTATTCTTATGACTGTAATATGGATTAACCTTGTGTGTGGTAGCTCGGTAAAGTAGTTTATACCACAAGTGCTTGGCTTCACAAGTCTAACTCAAGTACAGTTATCCAGATAATATCGCGTCTAGAAGAGTTTGGTTGATCATACGATTATATTAAGTGATAGTGTTTTATATTAGGCATGAAACTTGTACACATATAAAATATTTGAAATTTATTTGAATCATTTGTTCAATTAGTTTACCCTATCTGTTTTCTTGGTTGTCTTGTGTTGTGTTTCTTTTCTTTTGTTATGATTACCAATGTGATAATGATGCAACATTAATGCATCAATGGACATTGAGGAACATTCAACTTGATGTTTGAGATAGTTTATTAGGACCTATGTATACATTAATAGAAACTCTAGTGGTTCAAACCTTGAGTACTTTCTTATGTTTGTATAGCTATAATCCTTTTGGATAACCATATTCTATCCGTATGTAAATTTTATTTGTTTTGTTTTATCAATTGTGTACTTCTTTATTTAGTAGTTTTATTATTAAATGAAATGTTACAATATATATTTTATATGAAAATAATATAATATGATAATCTCATTTTGAAAATAAGATCGCACACATATTTAAAAATGTATAAATATTATTACAACATAATAATATATAACTGCAATGATTCATGTGAGAAATTTAATTGAGGTCTATGAAGTTTACGTTCAATGTAAATGAATGAATAAATAAAATATACAAATATAAATTTATAGTGATTAAAAGTCATATTAAGTCTCTCTATAACCCACGTCTCCATGTGTTAGACTAATAAATAACTTGAGGTTAGTACAAAATTGTGACAAAAACGTGGCACCAAGTTGTTTGTCTTCTGCCGTCCTATGCTCCTATAAAGTAACAAATTCATGCTTCTTTAGGTGCAGTTATCATAATTAAGATTATAGCAAAGAGGTTTTGAGATTTTTTTCTTCCTGTTTTATAAAGTTGAACTAGATATAAAATTTAATTCTTTAACATATAATTAGAATAATGAATTAAAGTATATTATAGTAAAGTTTGTTATTTATTATTTTATTTATTATCAATTTTTTATAAAATCACCAATTAATTAATGTTTAGTCTTGTAATATAAATATATAAATGAGTGTGAGAAAGGTGAATTGAAAATCCTTATCTTATAAATTAATTTCTTAAAATTGAATTAAATTTAAAATTTATTTATTATCAAGAGAATGACGTCGCCAAATCCAAATCGTAACTATTTAAAGTCTCCAACCCCTACTTTCAAATTTATTTCACTTTCTTACTCTTTTAACAGTTCTCTAATTAAATTTCAAATAGTTTACCTAGAAAACTCTAAGAAATATATAAATAATTTATATGACTGCATGATAAAAGTAATTGCAGTGTTCCATAAATAAATAATTAGTGTATAAATATTTAGTTTAGTAAATAAGTATCGATATATTTTGTTTTTAGTACAATAAAAAAAATACAATATTAATATAAAAACATTAATTCTACTAATTTTGATTGAAATCCAATATAATTGGGTAATTAAACACAGTTAATTGTCACATGTATTAAACTTGGAGAAGTTCTTTCATTTTTTTTTAATTTAAAATCTTTAATATTTTCTTCAGATTAATTACATATATATTTATGTTAATTTTTCCTCTAATAAATACATAGAACTAAATTAGATGCTAAAGTCATCCTTAACTATAAGTTATTCATCAATAAAATATTAATATAATTAAAATAATTACTAAAAAGTAAACGCATCATTAACTATATTAATCGTTAACAAAATATTAATATAACTAAAGTTGTTAACATAAGACGATAATTTTATTTTTTTTGCTCTTATTTATACTTAAAAATGAAACCCAAACTACATTCATTATTGATCCATAGTTAGTTCATGCCATCCATGCCTACGAAGCCAAGAAAGAAAGTATGCAGAGGAATTTCGCGCATTGACGTGGCATTACTTTCATCTGTGAAGTCAAAGTTGTGTACGCAATTATTTTATTTGACTTTGAAAAATCTCACTGCGTTGCTCTCTTTCTCATCCTCTAATCTATCAAAAATCCATTTAATAGAGCCTAATTAGCATATTAAGTGCTTATGTAGCCTATTAAATGCCTCTTAAGCATCCACACGGCAAAGCTACCTATGCAACGAAACACATTACCAGAAAGACTTCAAAAGCATCCACTTTTGAAGGACTTAGCTAATGCCAGCAAGTAGTTTTAGGATTGAAGCCATGTAAAGTTAATATTTTTTATGGTACAAAAGTAAAAACATGTGGGTTCTGGCTCGAATGTTTATGGGCAAAGGTGATTTTCATGGTGGACACGGTCGTGAATGTGATGTCTATAGCGTTAGTTTTTGGATCTTCTGCAATTGATTCAGCTATTTTAGGGACAGAGATTTTGGTAGAGGTTGCTAGGGTGATATGTTGTGAGGTAGGTGATTTTTGGCTTCTCTGTTTTATGTGATGTGTAGGGAGGTATGAGTTTTGTGGTTGATTGCTACAGTACTATGTTGGCTCTAAAGTTGAAGAAGACGTTGTCTTTGTGTTTGGTTTTAACAGGTAGGATCTTAAATGCTTTTGGGGATAAAAGGCTTGTTGTTTTTGTCATAGGGTTCTTTATAGTAGGATTTGGATTGGAGATTTGTTTATTTTGTTATGTTTTTGGAATCTAAGTTCAATTTTGTTTGTGCATACAAGAGTTAATAAACACAAATTACTTGAAGTTTTGCCTATTGTATCAGAAATTACAAACCATATGTAGTTCCCTCTTGATGGTGTTAATTGAAATCGAAGCAGATGCAGAAATATAAAGCTAGCTACATGGTTCAAGAAAGTGCTTTTGGCTGCTAAAGAGTTCCTTTAAATGTAGTTGGTGAAAAAAGGAAAGTAAATTATCTTTCTTAGACAGAGGAGAATAACTACATCAAAACCATACTCGATTTAAGTTTTTTCTTGAAGTGGGGTTCACCAAAAATCGACATAAACCTCTTCTGTTCACTTTTTATCAGATGAACTATGCTATTCTCGACATTAACGAGGCCATATCAGTTACAAACCACGAAATCCAACTTAAAGTGACATAAATTAAGCAAAGTGTCACGTAGAAATAAGGCATAATACATAAATATCTTTTTCGTTGGCTCCAATAAGGAGGGGAAAGGAAGCCATAAAAAAGCTGAACCCAACCAGACAAATTGTGTAGATCATCAAAACGTTTCCATCTTAATCTTCCCACGTTTTCTCACGTCTGGTATACAATGCTCCTGCATAGCAAGATCCATGAGAAGAATTTAAAAAGGAATAATAGTCAGTGAGGGCAATAACTTTGTTACTCAATTTGCAGCTTTGCATGGGAAATGACTTTGATCAGTTTTCATTCTTTCTTCCATTAAAAACAAAAAGATGACATGTTAGCACAAATCACATAAAGTGGTCCCTTTCCCCTTTCCTTTTTCCTTCTCTGAGTGTTTACCATAACTGTCCAAGAAAAGAGAAATGGATAATCAGCAAAGTACTTGATAAATAAGGAACGGTGCAGCATTGTGCATTGTGCAGTTCACGTTTGTGGTCGATGATGAGAATTAGGAGAAGAAGATGATGTCTTGTCGGGACCAACACCATGGCTCCCATCCTCGCCTTGAATTCTAGCTGGAATGCAGAACCCTGGCAATGCATCAGACAGAAACCTGCTGCCAAAGATGGAAGCCTGTTGAATAGGTTGTGACTTGTGATGTTCTGAGGAAGAAGCCATGGGAATGTCACTCCAAGGACGAAGTGATGGTGAGAAACTGGACTGAAGGGTCCCCCTTTGGGAATATGCAGCAGAACCACCTTGGCCTAGAAGCGCTGGTGAGTTGACCATGTACCCAGTTCTGTTCATATCCGTGCCTGCATCATTGTTCCAAGTCAGAATCCTGGGGTAATTGACTTCAAACCCCACTTGGGTTGAGCCAGAAAAGAGGGTTTGGTGATTGGAAGGTGTTTGTGTTTGGTTCGCATTTGCTTGGGACTGGCCATGAATCAGGCCAGGGTCTTGGAAGGAGTGGAGAGAAAGGCCAAGATCCTCAGTGGAGTTGTTGGTTCTTGAGATTATGTCAGGAGGGTAGGTTTGAAAATTGATGGAGGAGGTGGCAGTGGTTGTGGGGAAGAAGGCTATTGCATCAGTGTCAATAGGTGCAGGAATGAAAGGTGAATGGTGGTTATCATGGTCCTCACCTAATTGGCGTTGCAGCTGAAAATTGTAACCAGAAGACTCTGATTGTTCTGCAATGGCCATGTCACTAGACCCTGCATTGGTATGGTTGTTCTCTGCATCTGCAGCGTTGGCAGTAGGGTGCCATGGAGGAAGCTCAGCGAGCTTGTCAATGGCATTCTTGGCCTTCTTTATGAGCCAGTCCACGGCCTTGCTGGGTCTGTCATACCCTAAACGGTCCTGAACATCGTAGAACTGAATTGCAGTGTGCGCTGAGAGCCTAACCCTTCGATCACGAGGACCCTTTGCAGTGTAAACCTTACTGTGCCTATCTTTTCTACCTGTGGACCGAACAATGTGCCCTCCTTGGACTTGAACAATCTCTCCCCCAGTGCTCTTCATCCCCATTCCTCAGCTTCTCTACTCTGCCTTCTGCATAGTTACTCCCCTTTTTGATGATCACTACTTTATACGCTCTTTTTGATTCTCGTGTCTATAGCTCCGAGATTCAGATTCCTTTCCTTTTACACTTCTAATGGGTTTCTTGTAGGTTTTGCTTCGGTTGGTACTTGGTATGGTATGGTATGGTATTTGTTTAGTTCCTGACACTCCTAAGACTGGTTACTTGTTGAGCCTTCATCTGCAGCTACGGAGAGTGTTGTGCTGCTACTGCTACTGCTACTGCTGCTGCTGATCCCGAAAATACCAAAACCTGCAATTTCAACCTTATTAGATTCCCTGTCCAATAACACTAGCAAAACGGATTGAACTTGCACAATACAAAAAACAAAAAGGGTTAATCGCTTAATGCTTTCTCCGTGACTCACTCACGTGTCTGGTTTCTATCCAGTAAAAGGACGGAGTAAATTAGAGGATTGTTGGAGTCTGTTTACGTGTGTGTTGGAATTCCAAAATTTTGTGAAGGGTATGCAGATTTATTTAAACTTTCAATGACTTGAAGTGGTTGTACTGGGAGGGTAAAAACACAAACTACAATAGGACATTGAACTCTGTGACTGATCCAGGTTTTGATTTGAGCTAAGGAGATGTCACATGGGGTTGCAAGAGAGAATAGAATAGGTGGATGCACAGTGAGGGAGAGAAAAAAAAAATGGTACCTGTGTGGCCTATGAGAGCTTGGTGATGCTTCTGCAAAGCGAGGCAGAGTGTGGTCAGAGAAGAGATTAAAGTTGTTTTGGTCGTTTTTTAACCCCACAAACACAAACAAATGTGTGTCACGAAGCCCAACTCAAGTTCAACCAACCCCTCAACTTTCTCCTCACTGATATATACTGAGAAGCTCTTCCAAGTTGTTTAATGAGTCTAGAGATGGATGCTATGCTATGCTACGCTACGCTACGCTATGGTAGTGGTGAGATATAATTAAGGTCATGGATGATAGAGAGGTAACTCTCAATTGCCATCTCTTCTACCCACACCTTTTTAAACCTTTGATAATGACATCTAACAGCTTTTTTGCCTTCTTTCCTATCTGTAGTTTGCAGCTTCACTATTAAGAAAATGTGTGATTTCACTAAAAGGAACAACAACATGCTCATTGCACTTTTCTTCCAAATTAAATAACCAATGCTTCTTCACACATTCACAACACAACAAATTTTCCTCAACAACACCAACAGAGGATACAACATGCACCAACCACCTTGTTCCTTATCAACTACTCGCAACTTTTGCCAACTTCTTCTACCAATTAATTACCCATAAATTTAATGCTCAAAAACTTTAACATGCTTACATGCTCATGCGCGCTACTTTCATATCGTCTTAAACCAATTGCAGAATCCCTCTTCCTCCCACTGTGTTTGGGGTAAACGAGAAGTTTTGGCATTAATTAAGTTATCTTCCAGGTCCTAACATTATAATAACATTTAATTACTTTTTATCAGTTAAAGTACACGTGAAGATTTTTTTATTTATTTATTTATTTATTTATTTATTTAAATAAAAAACTGTGGATAATCCATTGATTAAGGTGTGAATCCCTAATCCCTTATTATCCCCACTGTAAGACCATATGGGTTAGAATTATAAAAAAATATAAATTCATGGTTATTAGAGCTAATTCTGTTAATTGGAAATGTTTATTGAAGATGTGACAAGAATCTTGTATCTTGTACTTAAAGTGAAACAAGGCTCATAAAAACGAAAAAAAAGAAAAGTTGTGTAAGGCATCTGCTAAAGAACATGAAAGCAACACAATGCAAACTTCATCTTTTGCAAGCAATTGGAAGGCAAAGATGATATCAACACTTTACTTCCTTTTCGCTTTAAATATTCTTTTTCTCTTTATTTTCTGGTCCGATCTGAACTTTTACCCCCCGTAATCTTTAAAGATTTAAATTTAGGTTGATGAGATTCTACTGGTTAAAATATTTTTTTTTTCTTATAAACAGAGGTCAAATATTAATCTGGTTCTTAAGTGTGTGAGATTCTACCAATTTAGTTCTGGAAGGAATAACAAAATTAATTTATTTGTTGATCCGTATACACTACAGTAGTGTTTGTAATTTTGCAGTATTTTGGAGTTCTACTACATTAAAGATTTAGCCTCACTTGCACGTTACTCAAATCCATTGACCCAAACTCAAATAGTAGCTACTATGTAAAAATATCTTCTTCGTACTTTAGACAGGGTCCTAAATTCGTACCAAATTAATGTAATGTAAGAACACAAACCCAATTTCTACGAACTCTATAAATGCCACATTCATTTGGAAACCTTCAATTTGGGCTACCCTGTTAATTCTTAATTGCAGTTGCTTTTTTAATGCTAAATGTAGAGCTGTCAAAGCAAAATTAACATCTATTCCTCTTGGTTGAATAATAAAAAAGAATTTTCTTAATTAATTTGAATTCAATGTAGAAAATAATATCAAACGTTTATTTCAAGTTTCAGAACTTCATTAACGGTGAAATATAACTCAATAGCTTTTAATAGAAAAATTAATCAACTACTAGTTCGATTAGATAGCTCTCGAGGACTTTTTGTATTAGAAATCTTATGTCTTGGCTAAAATCTTGGTGATACTTTATATTAATTAACAAAAGCAAATCACTATCAACAATTTCAAATGAATAATGTTCACTAATGTGGACAGAAAGCCATTTGCACATTTTGGAATGTGACTGCCAAACCAAGATTGTTTAGATTTACGACCACTGACGATCTAAGATTTTAAATTAATGAAGACAATTAAAAATTATTTAAATTTTAATCTAATAATCTTTTAAAATAAAAATAAATAATTAAAAAGACTAAAATTAGGAAAACAAATATAAGATTAAAAATAAAATATTTTTTTCATATATTTAATAATAACTAATAAAATAAGGAAAATGACTATTTATACTCAATTATATGTCACCGTTTTCCAAGAATGGACAACTAAAATATTAAACTCTATAATAATAATAAATTAGTTGCATTACTGAGACGGAGTAGATTTAAATTTGATAAATTATGTATCAACCGTATATACGCATCTCCAACTCGAAACATTTGTATTTATAATTCTTTAAATTCTATAACAAAATTTTAATAATAATAAAATTTCAATAATCTTTTTTTTCTTCTCTGTCCATATAAGCCCAGTCACACTCACGCATGCAACACGCAAGTTTACAATCAATTTCGCAACTTGCCATGCTGGTGACGCCACTTTTCAAACATTTACGCACTTTTTTTTAATCACCAACTAGCTCAGTTTTTTTTTTTTTTTTTTCTAGACACTAATCTATTCAAGACATACCAGTTACTAAAATATATCATATATCATTGTTATAAAAGTTTTACCTTTTTCTATAATTGTCAATTTTTTTTAATAATTTTTTTTATATTCTTTTTCAATTTTTGAAATAATATAATTTCTTTCTAGTTATAGTTTTGTTTTTATTTTTATTATACACGAACATTGCTTAAACATATTGGAAAAAGAAAACTCGAAAATATACAATAGGTAATTTAATAAAAAAAATTATATATTTTTCGTGGTTTTCATAAAAAAAACTTAAACTACTGTTATATAATAAGAAAAAGTATAAAAAAGTTATATTTCACTGCAAGAGATTAATTGATAACCAATTTTAGTAACTAAAAGTTATTGGTCACTATAATAACTAATTTAGATATCAATTTAAAAATTAAAAAATTATTAGTTACTAAAATAGTCACTATTATGAATAAAAGATTATAATTGGTCGCTAAATTAATCTTTAAAATTAGTTATCATAGTTTTGGCTACCAAAGAAAATTGGTCACTAAAAATTAGTTACCTATATTTTGGTAACCAAAATGATTTAGTTTTTAAATTGGTCTTTAATTAATTAATGACCAATTTAGTGACAATTATAATTTTTTATTTATAATAATGACTATTTTAATAATCAATAATTTTTTATTTTTTAAATTAATATCTAAATTGATCACTATAATGACTAACATATTACTAATCAAGAATTTTCTCGTAGTGTTAAACAATCATACTTGTATTCTAAATATTTTTTTTAATTCACATATCTTAATCGATGTTAACACATTATTTTATAATAAGCATGGTTACAAGTTTTATTTACTCAAACAAAACTGATTTTTGTAAAAGATAGCTATACATACAAATAAAAGTCATGAATATAATATTATATAAAAACTTAAAGAGAAAAAAATGAATTGATTAAAAAATATAAAAGTAAGTGAGAAGTGGAAGTGCATGCAATTTGTTTTGATGGGGTTGTGAAAGGTATTTCACATAAGACATTGGATGGTGTGAGGTGATGGTGCATGCATGGTGGTAGAGACAAAAGTACAGAACAATGTGCAGTCCTAGAAAAGGACAATGGCAGTGATAGATACATAGATTATAGATAGAGAGGGTGAGCCTGAGCTTCAACCTCTCCACACATATTCTGAGTCTAACTAAATATGAACAATCTCTCTCTGCTCTCTCAAAAACAATCAAATCCACCAACACAGGCTCGTGATCCAAGATACCTTCATTTATTATCATTCATTCATTCATTCATTCATTCCACCACTTCATATCAACCATACACCACTGCTTCAATGCAATTCATGATAACGCCATGCTTCACAACACGGGCCAACTCTTTCTTCTCTACAAACTTTCCATCACATCTTCATCTTATTTATTGCTCCACTGACATGTATCTATCAGCCATCAAATGCACTCACATAAACAAATTAAATAATACAATATCCTCTCATTTCTTCACATCACAACATGCTGTCACAGGCTCCAATCAAACCTCTTCTCTTATTTTTACATTTATATACTAAACTAGGGTTTTGAGGTTCGGTTAATGAAAATGAAGCACGGCCAGCAAAAGGAAAGGAAAAAATCCAACAAGATAAGAACCAAAATTCAATCAGAAAATCCTTGGTCTTTGCAATACTCACTGATGCAAGAACATCTGCACATGTGCTATAACAATCTACATCCCAATGCAACGTGTTGGTGTACCCTAATGGATTCATTGCGCATGGCTCAGAGGACAATCAAAGGGTGTGTCCCACTTGTAAATGTGACCACGGCCCCCCAAAACTCTTCACATGTAAAACTTTTGCCTTTTCTTACAAATCCACAAAATCTAAAATTTGTACCGTTATAATTTTATATAATTGTAAGAATTATATCAAGGAGTAAAAGAAAAAGAGAATTTAAATAAATTTATGTAAAGATATTGTATGGTAGAAACATGTAGCATCAACACAAATATATAAAATCTTTCGCAATATTAAAATGGATGCCATATTTTGGAGTGGGAAGCAAGATTGCAACTAGACGTTCAGTTCAGGCCAACATTCACCAATAAATTCCATCACTCGCCATTTTCTACATACTATATATGGCTGCACTTCGAAAGCAATTTCTATTCTTTGAAAACTAACCTAAATTAAATATGAATCGTACGACATGGTCCACCGTTTCCTTTAACATCAAGATAAAACCGCTCTTGTCTTTTCATGGGAAAAAGAACAGCAGCAGTTCAGAAAGGAAGCTAGCAGATCTGACAACGTTAAATATAACCGAGACAAGGATAGTAACATTGCTTTACGAAGGAAAGGGGCAGAAAGCTCTGTTCTGTAAATTACACTGTATATGTATTTTTTTTTTCTCTTCATATTTCATTTTAGTTTTTTACCATATCTCCTTCTTACAGAACCTCTACATGAAGTGATAGGAATTTTACACGGTTAGTCTCAAATAATTTTTATGCTACATGAAATTATAAACATCAGTCAAAACATAAACCCTAATAAAGAATTGAGATTTGTTTCAAATGGGATGTACGATATACGGGTAGCATTAGGGCAGAGGAAAAGAATGACGAGAGAAAGGAAAAAGGGAAAAAGTTAAACCACTGAGAACGAGGAGATAAAATTACAGTGAATTATGGTTGTAATTCTGAAACCCTAGATGGTTATCGTTTTGTTCAAGTTCAACAGCAGAACTTTGGTTCGTTAGTGCGAGGCTTTTTTCTATCTTTTCCTGAACCTCCCAATCATTCCAAAGGTGGGTCCAGTAACATCTTTTCTTTAAACTCGTGATTATGACTTTGGCAAGTTGAGCAAAGGAGGGTGTCACTGTCAAGAATCTCAACCATGAAATTGGTTTAGTACTTTATCTGTTTGGGAGGAACTATACTTTTCCAACATTCTTTTTCATCAGTTCCTTTTCAAAAAAAATAAAAAAAATAAAGGTATAAACTACAGACCCTTTTGACACCTTTATTTAATTTTTTTCAGGGTAGCAAAGCTTTCGGAAAAAGGCACCAATTACATGTTAAACTAATGCCTATAGCTAGTCATGGAGGGAAAGAATCAGCAGCTTATGATTATGTGTGAACTGGAATTTGCCTCAACCTTTTCTGGTACAAAATTTGCCTCAACTTTTGTTTTGTTATATTGTTCTTTCTATTATTTCTTAGATGTTTTCTAGATTTCTACACAATTGGTCTTCCAGGTACATATATTTGGTTTATTATTTTGTCCCATTTTTGTGTGTGAGGTCACTGCTTAGACCATCAAGGCATCCACTTACTCTGATTTTTATTTTCAGTGATTGTGAGAGTGTATGTGATAAATGAAAATGGATCCCCACTCATCTTCCATCTCTATCTGTCAACATCCATGGAGCTGTATTTATAATTAATAACAACCACATGAGACAAACAATCTCACTCAATAGAACACATATTAATCCAAATTTACTTTATTCATTCATATAAAATTTACTATGAACAATTGTACAGCAAAGTTCAACATGTATATACAGTTCTATACAGTTCTGCTTTTCTGAACTCCCATGTTGAAAACTAATAACACAGATTGATCAATTCAAAACAAATTTACATATAAAAACTATGAATCTGATAGTAAAATCAATGTGTCGCACTGGACCTAGTTGGCATGATAGTAGATGATGGAATAATGCATATTTTGGGTGTGTGTGTGAGAGAGAGAGAGAAAAGGACAGTGTAGTAAGTGGAGTTGTAATTGGTTATGGTTTACCCTAAAGGAAATTATACATACAAGTTGGCAATAGTTGGAAAAGGGAGTTATACTTTAAGGACCACGAAAAAGTTTTGGCAACTGTAGAAGCAAGTATAAAGTTAAGATGCCTCTCTCTTTCTTCCTTTCATGTATCCGTGTTCTTGTTTTTCCACAACTTTCTTTGCCTGAGAAATTAATTTGGTATAGTCTATTACTCAGAAATTGTTTAGCCATAATTAAATTGATTCAAAGTTATTTCAACTAATAACTTAGTCTTTTCGTTCAAGATAAAAGTAAAGTTAACAAAAGCATAATTATTAGTAATTCAATTACATATTGAAACATGATGAACTGTTTCAGTAAACTTTACTTTAGGACAACACTGATTTGGATAGATTACTTTTTATAAACTACATTTTTAACATACATACAAATGAGTTGTTGGTTCGAATTTCGCAACCACAATGTGAAAAAGTAAGATTAATAGTTTGGTCATTTAATTTTATATTTTCACTAAATGACTTAACTGAAACTAAACGGAGAGATACATAATTAACATGGAACAAAAGAAAAGTTAAAACAAATTAACGTAAAGTTTAAAAAACACGATCACAAATGTACCATGAAGAAAATCCTCTTTCTTTCCTATTTCCACCATCACAAAAAAATCTTTATCAATAATGCAATTTCTTCTTGTAACCCTGGTCTTTTCCTGCACTCCCATATTTTTTAAAAATTCAATTATATCCTTACTGAAATTATAGTTATGGATAGTGTAATTCATAAATATTTCAAATTATAAAATCTGTAATGCAAATTTACATTTCAAATTATATAACGAGTAATACAAATTTTTGAAACCAAGCTGGAATGTAAATTTATATTTTGCATTCTATATCCATAATGCAAATTTGGAAAATAATCCGGAATGCAAAATATATTTTAGATTATACAATCCGAAATAAAAAAATACATTTTGGATTATATAATTTGTAACACAAATTTATATTTAGAGTTGTACAATCTATAATGTAAATTTGCATTTTGGATTGTACAATTTGTAATAAAAATTTGAAAAATAATTTGAAAAGCAAAAATACATTCTGGATTGTATAATTCATAATACAAATTTACATTTTGAATTGTATAATCGATAGTACAAATTTCAAAAACAATTGAGAATGAGAAATACATCCTGCATTGTACAATTCATAATCCAAATTTACATTATGGATAATACAATCTATAATTAATGCAAATTTATATTCTGAATAACATAATCCATAATACAAGTTTACGTTCTGGATTATATAATGTGTAATACAAATTTGTAAGATAACATGGGATATACAATTTTAAAGAAAGAGTACTTAAGTTATTTCACTAAGATTATAGGGTGAAGGAAAAAAAACATGGGGTGTAGGAAGAAATTCCTTAACTTGCATACCTCGATAAGTTAGGATCCTTTAAGACCTAACTGGACTCTTGTTGATGGGCTACGTTAGCTGTCTGGATCAATAACTTTAACAAGCAATTATATTGGGTGTTGAGGCCCAACATGTGCATAATTAATCTATAGAAAATAATATAAGATTAACATCATAGCTGTAAAAATGGGTAACCCAGTCCTACCTGCCTAAACCCATCATAGGTTGATGATTTAGTGAGCCAACTCAACTCGGCTCACTTTTTAATGAGCCAAAAAAATTTGAATCCGCCCGGCTCACCACGGGTTGACGGGTTAAACGGGTTGGCTCATGGATTCACTTAATTAAAAAAAAATATCATTTTTTATTTTTTTTCAGTCAAAACTAAATTGTAATTCTAATTAAAATCTAAATAAACTTTAATACAATCCAAATACAAACCAAAATAAAAAAATACAAATTATTTATATGTTGGATAAAAAAACAATCTAACATGACCCAAATATAAAGCCCAACTTAATAAAAAATAAATAAAAAACACTTGTGTGACCTTTTATCTACGGGTTGGTGAGCCAACCCGGTTCACCACGGATTCAACCCGGATGAGACGGGTTCTAAATGAGTCGGGTCTAAAATCAACCTGCATTATAAACTATTTTAATTATCATTAATTTTTAGTTTATAAATTGATACCTAAATTGATTACTATAGTGACTAATTATTTTTTATCTCTAAAATTAGTTACTGATATTTCTATATCACAATTTGTATTAGCTAAAATTCATGAAAAAAATGTTAAATTATGGACTTATAGTTCTTATTCAACATTATTTGTTGTCCATGTGACTTTTGTTCAATAATAAATAATTACTTAATACATATGTTATTCCATTCTTTTTAGTCCATGTGAAATTTTTTTATTAATCATTATTTTCTGAAAATTATCTTATCGAAAAGTTATTTTAGAAACCAAAAGAAAACAATTTATCTAGGATTCTTCTTTTTAGAGTATAGATGATTTTATCATTTAATCTTATCTTTTGAGTAACCATATTTTTAAACTAAAATAACTATTTAAAATTAAAAATTATAATATAAATAAAAATATTTATAATAAAATTAAATATTTATTTATATTTATAAGTATTTCTATAAAAAAATGACGTAGTAAAAAATTTATTTTTATTATTATTATAATAATAATTTTATTATTTTTTTATTATCATAAAATAAATTAAAAACTGTATTTTATATAAAATACAAATATTACAAATATTTTTTATTTTAAAAGTCATTTCATACCTTGTTCACTCAAAGAAAACCTGAGTTGGACCAATTTTTACTGCTGCATATTTACATGGCCCAACAGCGTTGTGATTCAAAACTAACCCATAATTGCGCTGGAGCTCAGCTTCATGGACTTAATTGATTACTCGACCATCTTAACCATAAGCAGGGAATTTCTTCCTGCACCCCTTGTTTCCTTACGGCATCCCATACGGAATTTAAAAAATAAAATTTGTCCACCTCTTCTTCCCTCCTCCTCCCTCACGTTACTTCCATATTTTTCTCCACCTCTATCTCATTTTTTTCTTCCACCTCCACCTCCATCTCATCTTCTTCTTCCACCTCCACCCTATCTTATTCTTCCACCTCCAACATCATCACATCTTCTCCCACCTCCATCTCCACCTTCACCTCCACCCCATCTTTTTCTTCTTCCACCTCCACCTCATCTTCTTCCACTTCCATCCTTAAAAACATTCACAAATCTTCATTAAAATCAATGGAAATTATCTGATTCCAAGTTTGATGATAGAATCACTGTCAATCACCATACATATGAGGTATTGTCTACTTTGGACCTTGTTCGTCACAATTTTGTCCTTAAAAAGTGTCTCGAGAGGTGGAAGGAGGAAAAAGTATTTAAACTGCCTTAGACTTCCTCGACTTCTAAATGATGTGAGACTATTGAGTATGTGGTAGGAACATAAGTCTTCCAATCGAGGTGTAAGGGGAATGAGCAAATAATCTCCAATAAAGAGGTTTAAGAGATCGAAGATTCCGTTATCATTCCTAAGGAACCGATGGTTTCATTATTGACCCCATGATGGGATAAGTGTAAGGAAGAACTTATAATGAAAAACTTAGAATGTAAGCTCTGAATTTGATAATCAGTGTGTATTATGGAATGTACAATCCAAAATGTAAATTTGACATTCTAAATTGTACAATCTAAAATATTTATGGATTACACAATCCAAAACTATAATTACAGTACGCAGGAGTATAATTGAAATTTTAGAAAATATAAAGTTGCAGGAAGAAAATATGGAAATGCAAGAAGAAATTCCCTACTTTTAAAATAAATATATAATTAATTTTTTTATAACATCAAACTAACTTATGCTTAAATTTTAAATAATCATATAAAATACAATACTTAACCTCTTAAACATTACTCCTTTTACAAATAAGCGCCATAATTTGATTTCAATTCATCTTCAGAGTGTATCCTTTTTAGAAATGAGCAACTTAAATTTCAATTTTATTCTAATCAATTTTTCAAAATTACTGTTTTATAAATAGACTTCAGAATTTTACTTTCATTCTAATGAATCTTTAGAGCTTTTATCCTTATAAATAATTTATTCTAACGTGTTTCAGTTAAATATTTTATATGAAAGATTAATAGTTTATTGATATTTTATTTTTTATTACAAATAATTTTTTATACATTAAAATGTGTTAAAAAAATCCAAAAATATAAAGTTCTAATCTAGTAGCTTTTTATCGTGACATCCCTATTTAATAGAATAGTTCTAATAAAGCTTCACATAATTATAAATAAATAGAGCACGAGACGCAACAAAACATATGAGGATTCACTGTTAAAATCATCCAAAAATATACTGGAAATGAAATCTAAGACACACAACAATGCCGAAAACAGAATTACAAAGAGCAACAGTTTTGCAAAAGATTACTCACAAAACAGTGAATTACAGAATGACATTTTAAAAACATATGCTCAAAGAGCATACTCCTACGTGCTTACTAGACAGCAGCATCTCCATTAACATGGTGATCATTAGGGGCTTCCAAATCTGCTCACACAAAATATTTTGGTGATCATCGCAAGAAGAAAAGGTTAAATAGAAAACACAACACACAGAGAAAGTGTGAGCTAGAGAAAATAACTTTTTATAGGGTATTGAGTAAGCAAATATTAAAATAGTTTATAAACAGGCAACACAAGGAACACACACAAGGCATGTGATAGCAAATAAATGCAAGACCAAATGACTCAATTATCCAATTATCCGGATAAATATAAAGATATCAGATTCACTGGATGCTTGCACTTCTGGTGGCTTCTACTGCTCTGTAGTGTCATTGCCAATGGGTTTCACCCTACCACGCATAAGATTATGTAACTGGTGCACACACACACACACACCATATACACATAACACTGGTTATGTAACCGGTGCACTCACACACCACACACACATTCACTCACCACCTTATTTCACATCTTCACACACACACACACATAGTGATCTTCACACATACACCGGTGCACACATCTTCATTACAGTGGTGCAACACAGTTTGGGTCAGGAATCTTGGCAGCAAAGCAACTACAAGCAGTAGCTGAAACCAGAAGAAGGAACACTTGAATGCAAAATACCAATCATGTGCAAGAGTTATAATAGTAAGATGGAAAAATGACCCTCAAATCTTCGCTTGGTAGGGAGGATGAAATAATCTTTATATCCCGCAAATCTGTGCTCCCATTCGTGGCATATATCAGGTGAAGAGAACAAGTGCATGTATTGTAATCCATATTCACAAATCAGTAATAACAATAACATCGCTCAAAACGAACACTGCCTTACAGTGGTGTTCGTATGATGATTCTTAAAATCAGTGGATTTGTAAAGATGATTGATAAAAAAAATTGTGTTTCTTTTAGATGATTTGCACATATGTCCAAAGATGGATTTGCGAATGACCATCTAAATCTCATCTCTCCGTAAAGGCACATATTTGGAAGGATTAATGACAATTTGACATTTATAACCTTACGAAACATTGCTTTATAGATAGATTATTATGGCAATGCACACTACAACGAGGATTGTTTTGCTCTCATTTTGTTAATAAAAATTTTAAATTTTAGAAAAATAAGTTCAAAAACTTTTTCAATTATTTTTAAAGGAAAAATAAAAATTGCATGCAACAATAAATAATAAAAATAATATATATAATAATAATATTATATATTAACTAATAATTTTAAATAATAATTATTATTATAAAAATATTTATAATAATATAATATAATTTATTTTTGTATTAATTTTTATTAAAGTTTATTAAATAATAGTATTTAATACGTAACATTTTTAACTAATCTAAAAATGATTTAATATATTTTTATATTAAGTGTATTTTAGTAATTTTAAAATTTTATCTATTATAATTTTTTATTTTATTTATCACATCACTCAAATCATCATTAACTTTCATAAAATTTATCTACAAATTCACTCATTTTACCTTCTAAATCCACACAAAAAAACACACATATTCATCCACATAAATCTACACAAATTTATCTTTACACTCTTTCCCAAATCTATCTTGTTAGAAAATGATTACTCAAATAATACTATTAATAATAAAAATATGAAATAATATAATAATTATTATTAAATCAATAATAATATTAAGACAATATATAAAACAATGAATATTAATCAAAGATCAACAATTATAATAACAATAATAAATAAAAGATAAAAGGTAAGGAGTAGAAAATATTCTGGGTTGAGGCACGCATAGCACTATCTTTAGAGAGAAAACGCTTGTACTGCACAGGGCTACAAAAATACACAATCATGCACAATTATGTGTTTCAAATCATAGCGTTTCTCTCCCAAGATACAACAACCCGTCATATCGATCGAGTGCAGCGAAGGATCTCCGAACCTTTTGAACACCACTATCTTAAAATATAGAGAATAAAGAATAACACTTTTAAGAAAAACTCTAGTGTTTGTTGTCTCTGTTGTTGTTTTGTTGTGTACTGTTGTGTCTTTCCCTAGGCACCTCATTGGTATTTATAGGTAGCAAAAGAAGACAAAGAAGTAAATAGTAATAAGAATATAACCGTTAGCCATAAAAAACATTAACCCATAAATTAAAGGTCTATAAAAACATGAGTAACAGTAGAATTTTTATTTTTATTATTTATTTTTTAAATTATATTAAAATATTTCTAACAATCCCCCACATAATTTAAAAAATAAAATAAAACAAAAAAAATATATATTATCTTTTTAAACAAAATATTGTAGTTCAGTGTAAGGAACCTTCCGGGTCTGACCCTTACACCTAGTGCTTATAAACTTCCACCCGAGAAAATGCAGAGACTTGATTGTCTTGAACTACATCCCCTGTGACTAGGTTTTAGTAAATAACACATACAATATGGGTGTTCATTATAGGTTCTAATCAGTGGGTGCATGTTATGACCTTGTGCATGTATCTTGTTTCATGAGTGTCACTTAGAGACTTGCCCATGTCTCACAATGGTGGACCCACCATCACACTCACTAGGTAAACCTTCAAAGGGTGGTTTGTGACTCACACCCCTACAATAATTGTCATTGGGTTTATTAAGAGGTATTTTATAACATAAGCATAATAATGCACATACCTTAACCATTAGGTTTATTAAGAGGTATTTTATAAAATACGCATAATAATGCACATACCTCAACCTTATTATTGCAACAATTTATAGTACACCTCGTCATAGGAATGAGATATAAAATTTAATCAATTTTTTTGGTGTACTTTAGTCAACAACAATTTCGTTGTTACCCATTGAACTCCATTCCATGGGATCGCCATTCATATGGAGATAGGTGTCCATTGTTGCAACTAATTTATGGGCTATAGTCTCATTCCCCTCGACGACTCAAATACTTGTTGTTGATGCATCAACCCTTTGATAAGCAGATCTGCAACATTTCTTTCTAACCTGACAAAGTCAAGAGAGATAATATCATGAGTAATTAAGTTTCTAATATATTTGTCTTTCATTCTCATATGTCAATTTTTCAATTTCATTGACATTTTTACTAAAAACTTTAAATATAATAATTTGATTGTCAGGATGCATTGGAAAAAAGAATAATTTACGCTTGCACAGTAGATCATGACATAACAATAATTTTTTAACATATTTCCATGATAGGACACCTTCATCCAAGGTTAAAACATAACCATAACCAATAGTTGATATAGTGCCACCAGAATCAATATCCAATTTACATTAATATATATCATTCAATAATCTCAAGAAATTTATCAGAATAAATAACCAAAGATTTTTTTCTCATTAAAAGGTATATTCCTTTACAAGACACCTCCACACTTTGAAATATTTTTAATGTGGTTCTTTTTTCTTTCATAACTCATAAAAAGTTTTATCACAATCTTTTGTGTTCAAAATATGGTAAGCAGGATATAAAATTTCACCCTATATAATTTTATAGGCAAAGACAAGCTAGAACATGAAGCATAACATTTATTATATCAAAGCATTTTTTTCTTTCTTTCGTTGTACCATTATATTAACACCATACACTATATGAAGATGTTACTTAATGAGTAATACCATGAGTTTCACACAAAAACTCATTTATAAAGACATGTATCATCACTTCTTTAATTAATTAATTTTGCGCATCAAAATTTTATAATTTGAATGGCCTCTAACCAAAATTTATCAACATCTCAACAGTTGTAACAATAACATGTCATAAATCACAACTTAACATTTTGTAATAATCAAAGAAAACTTATCAATATTTTATTACAAGATAAAAACACTTAACTCAAACAAGTTATCACAAATATATCATTTATCTGTTATGAACAAGGCAATAAAGGAAAGAATAAAGGAGAGAAAAATAGACACAGAATTTAACGTGGTTCGGCGTACAATGTGTATGCCTACGTCCACGACTATACTAGGAAGTATTTGTATTTCTAGTGTATCTTAAAGCTTTACATAGAGTCTCTTATATAGTAAAATAGAGAACCACATCTCACTATTCTAAGCGATGTGGGACTAAATCAAGCACCATAATACTAACAATTCTCCCACTTGGGGTTTGATTTACATTACCACCTAGTGTAGTGCCTTCATCATCAATTTTCTCGAAGGCCAGTTGAGGCAATGCAAAGCCTCAACTTAGTTGTTGTGACAGTCTTGGTC
>Ga0209589_1001731_pt1 | contig 36653 bp, 25 predicted proteins | sample CowpeawhiteBW_FD_187525 | JGI IMG/M metagenome (GOLD analysis project Ga0209589, IMG submission 187525) | Root nodule microbial communities of legume samples collected from California USA - Cow pea white BW (SPAdes) (version 2) | ecosystem: Host-associated > Plants > Roots > Nodule | place: USA...
AAATATATATATATATATATATATATATATATATATATATATATATATATATATATATATTCAATCTTTAGATACTTAATTTGAAATTATACCCATTTCACATGTTCTATTAATTATTCTCTAACATTGGCTATCTTTATTTATATTTTAATAAAGTTACCAAATCTCTGTCCTATTTACTTTTACGAATGAACCAAATACAATTATTAAAAACAACAAAGTAAGGGACGTGTGAAACAGAAAAGTGTAATATTTGAAAGAATCAAGGATTACTACTAACATCAAAGGAGGCCTATGCAATCATATGACAATATAGAATCAACAAATAATTGTCAAGTTCAAAATTTATGCCCTTAGAAGTCAAACCTCTTGCTACAGACTTAAATCCAGTTAGTAGGAACATAGTCAAATCTTAAATTAAATTGATTTTGATTTATATGTTTAATTTGGATAATTTTTTCAATAAAAATTCTAACTACTTAAAATTATATCAGTTCACCTATTAACCAATCATATATTTTTAACGTTGATTTCGTTGACAGAAAGATAGATTCCCGCTTTACAATCAACTAGTTTTTATATTGCAACGATTTCTCTGTTTCTTTACCTTTTGGTTAAGTTTTTAATTTTTTTTTGTTAAAAGTTAGTTGGAGAATTTTTTTTGTTTATTTTATGAAAATGTGATCTCACGTCATATTTCTTATTTTCTCCAAAACAGCAAAAATGAAAAATACTGTATTTTATAAACACAAATAAGAAAATTGTGCAATGATAACTGATGGTCACACGTGTCTATCAGCACTATAACTGATTTTCAAAACCCTTAGTCAATTATTTATTTCCAACATCCACTCAAAATTGATTGTCATGACTAAAATAATTGATTATCTCATACATTTCTAAAATTGAATCGGACATACTTCTCACTCTTTTTGTCACAGAATAAAATAAAATTAGAGTTCACAAGGATAAAATCTTATTCTCAATAATTTAGGTAAAATTTACTTAGACCATTGCGCACATTGATTTATTAAAGATGTAACATGGGTATCTTTGAATCAAATTTTTAACGAAAAGAACACCCCACAAACTTTTTTTTTTACATAATTTACAATTATTTATATATAAATTGTTTTTTTTTAAATCTCTTTTATATTGATTTAATTAAAAAGAAATTTCAAATTAATATGTAAATCATTTATAGTTTCTAAAACGGTTTTACTTTATCTTTATTGTCTTTATTGTTAAGAGTATTTGCAAAGAAATTTATCTGTACATATTTTAAATATTTAATGTTTGCGTATTTGTATATTTTTATGTCTGTATATTCACACATGTTCAGCAAGTAATTTAAATATTGAATTAGTGATCCAAGAATCAATTACTTGTAGCATATCAGTTACTACAAGCTTTAAAAATTAAATTCGATGTCTAACAATTGACTGTCATATTTTTATAATCGATTTTCATAGTTCCAAAGGAGATTTTAATTGAATAAAGTATTATTTAATTTAGTTATTTTTATTCTTTAAAACTAAACACCAATAAGGCAGCTTCATTTTAATATTGATTATAAAAATGTCTGCTGATTTTTCTTACTTAGAAATAAAAAGGGCATTGTTCAGTGTTCAGCTTTGGCCCATTCCAGACCCCTAAATGATGTGGCCGGTTCAAAGCCAGACACCTCTGTTCTCAAAGTGAGTGTGTGTTCTTTTTTTCTTTTTTCTTTTTTTCTTTTCTTCATTGCTACTTTACATTTCCCAAAATACCCCTTCTACATGTCACCGTTCAAATCTCCAATAGCATTTCTCACCCTCTCCTCTCTTTCTCGCACCAGACAGAGCAAACACTCTGTTCTCAGAACCTTCTTTGCTTTTTCTCTCGTTCATGGAGCTCCAGAGACGCCAGGATCAGAGTCTCTCCCAGAGGAAGGGGCAAAAGCGGAAGCTCGACGAGGAACAGCACGACGAGAGGCAGATCTCGGCGGCGCCGTCCACTGCCGCCGAGCGAGCGGCGCTCCTCTGCGACGTTGGAGAACAGGTGAGCATCCTCGAGTCGACTTTCACGTGGAACGAAGCGGATCGATCCGCGGCCAAACGCGCTACTCACGCGCTCGCCGATCTCGCGAAGAATGGTAAATCGATGCCTCCGATCTCGCCGTGTGTCGCTGCGTTCGTTTGGATTGCGGTTGCGGTGTGCTGTTTCTTCTTCTGTGTTTCCTCGTGTCGGTTGCATGTCCGTGTGTATGAATCGGTTGGTGTTGGTTGTGTTTGCAGAGGAAGTGGTGAACCTGATTGTTGAAGGAGGCGCGATTCCGGCGTTGGTGAAGCATCTTCAGGCACCGCCTCTGATTGACCGTGTCCAGAAGCCATTGCCATTCGAGCACGAGGTTGAGAAGGGGAGCGCTTTCGCACTAGGACTTCTTGCCGTCAAGGTGATTTCATTTTTCTCTAACTGTTATTTTCGGTTTTATCCCATATTTAATCGTCTGCACCTCGTAGGTCTTAGCTTGTTTTAGTTTGGTACTTCATAATTCGGATTGACGATCCTTCGTGTTCTGCAAATTTGGAATTATGAGTGTAATTTTGGTTTTCGCTTGATTTCAAGTTTTGTAATGTTCAATTCACTTTTGATTGTTGTTTATTTATTTATGCATTTTAATATGGAATGCTGTTCCATTTTTTTTGTTTAATGATGGTGCGAGTGATATATGTAACTTCAAGTGTTGCACTTGTGAAAGTCTTTTTTTTGTTTTTTGTTTATATTTAACTGAAAATGCGAAGTTCAACACAATAGTAGTTATTTTTTGTCATTTATACTCTTATCTCTCATTTAATATTTAATTAGTTTACATATATGCATTTATAGTGATATAGAAATGAAAATAAATATTTTATTCAAGTTAAAAAATATTCATATCTTGGGTTATCCAAAAAATGTCCAAAAAGAAACTAAGGGAGTAATAGTAGAGACAGTGTTAAAGATCATGCCTGATGGTGTAATTTGTAGGTTGGGTTTGCTAAATACTCCTTTTGATTGTGTTTAAAAGACTTAAGAATAGGTAAATTCCAATTATCTCGATTTTATTTGATGTTATTATTTCAAAAATATCCTTACATTTAAACTTGGGCACCAGTTTCCAATAAATATGACTGGTGGTGATTTAAAGAATGTATTTATTTATTTTATGAAATTAAGAACATTAAATCAACTTCACTAAGATTCTTAGTTAGTGTGAGTATAGCATAGTACTTTCTGGTCTTCTATTAACGTTATCACATACCAATTAAAGTAATTAATTCAGCTGATCTTTTTGAAAAATGTTACCAGTGTACCTTCTAAAATGAACCTTATAACAAGGGTTGGATTGAGTGTTTGTTTTTATTGCATGATTCATTACGATGTGGTACAATGGGTTGTTTTTGTGCATGACACATGAATATGTCTAGAATCTTAAGAATCGTGATTTTGCTGTTGAATCACACCTCGGAGCCAGCAAATCCCGCAGCCCTCATAGTAGTTAATCACAAAATCAGATGTTGCTGCCCCTCCAAACCTGCAACTTCAGTGCTTCAGTTCAGTGTCCTGGGATTCTTTTTTACTTTTAGTAACTGTTCTCTTTATGTTCTGGCACAAGACAAACTGTGTCTGGGATTGGGATGTCAGTTTTAATTTTTTAACTAAATTAATTAAAATATATAACTTGATTACAGTGCATCTAAATTTGAATTTTCTATTTTTTTTTTTCCAAGTGTTCACTACAAGAGATAAAAAAAAAAATCTTACATGAGTTTGTCTTTATGCAATCTGTTTGGTAATCATTTATTTATCCCATATTTGAGTTAATTACCTGCTGTTTGGTAATCATTTATTTATAAAGGATTGAGTTTGTCTTTATGCAATCTGTTTGTCTCAAAGCTGGTTGAATCATGTAGTCTACCATAAGTTTACCCTTTCTATATTGTTTTGATGGTAGTCAGCGGTGTTGGAACTTGGTTGAGGGTTTATGTGGATAAGCTAGTTAGTGGGAAGGGGGAGAGGAAAGAGGATGTGCCAATTCTTGAAAACTGTGGGATCTGCTAATTTTACAATATTACTTCTGAGCTTTGGATACTTATTTAAGTATTGGATGAAAGCTTGTTTAAAAAATTTAAATGATCACTAATTGAATGAAATTCAATATATTGGGTGAAGGTTAGAAGTAAGGAAAGGAGATGTTCTTAAACATTCTACTTGGTGCAAAAATCACTTTAGTCAATTGGTGGTGGGTTGAATTCTTGTGAAATTCTTAATTAAAGCAAATGTCCCACATAGATTCAAAAAACAAATAAATTTGGAGGAGGGGGATGGGGAGATTGTTCCCTTTAGTCCTGATGGATATCCACCACTGAAAGCCAGTCTGGCCTACTATGTCCATAATTTTTGTTTGGAACTGTAGGAAGTTTGGGAGATTCTACTGATTTCTAAACGGAAATTTATGTATCCGGTTTGTCAATCACTAGATTAATTTAGTGTAGGTTGTAGGATGTGAATATAGAAGCATTGACCATCTCCTTTTTTGTAACCATGGTGAAGCCCAACATGTGCAGTCACTAGGACTGGTGACTGAGTCATGTTTGAGGGGAGTTTGAATTGTGTATGTATATGACATATAATTTCACATAATTTGATGCAACTTTTAAATTTACTGGTACTTTGCTTCCTTTTCTCTTCCGACATATTTCTTTCATCTGTTAAAAAGAATATAATTGCTAAACTGCTATTTTATTTTGAATGCTTTCTACAGCCAGAACATCAACAGCTCATTGTTGACAGTGGTGCCTTAATACATCTTGTTGATCTTTTAAAGAGGCACAAGGATGGCTTAACATCTCGTGCTATTAATAGTCTCATTCGCAGGGCTGCAGATGCTATTACTAATCTTGCTCATGAAAACAGCAGCATTAAAACCCGTGTCAGGTTTTGCCTTCTTCTAAGGTTAGCATATTTAAAATTTATTTTGGATTTGTTCTCAATATTATCTTGATTTGATCTGTAGGATGGAAGGTGGAATTCCACCACTTGTTCATTTGCTTGATTTTGCCGATGCAAAGGTACAAAGAGCAGCTGCTGGTGCTCTACGAACTCTGGCTTTTAAAAATGATGAAAATAAAAATCAGGTAAGTTGTTGCTGGAACTTGTGGTTTGGATATTTTACAAACAAGTCACACAACATGATGATTTTCCAGATTGTTGAATGCAATGCTCTCCCAACTTTGATTTTAATGCTACGTTCTGAAGATGCCGCCGTTCATTATGAAGCGGTGAGGATAACAAAATTTTAATATAAATGCAAGACTTTTGCAATAATTTTCAGCTTATCTTTGCCCGGATCTTATGTGGCACATGCTATGAATTTGATATGCCAGGTTGGTGTGATTGGAAATCTAGTGCACTCTTCACCTAATATAAAGAAAGAAGTTCTTCTCGCTGGAGCTTTACAGCCAGTTATTGGATTACTTAGGTTTATCCTCAATTCTGGACCCTGATAAACTGCAATGCCCCTTCCCTCTCTACCCTGAACAATCTACCCTGAACAATGAACATGTTTTGTTATTATTATGTGGCCATTTTTTTTTATTTCTGGTCATAATATTCTATCAAATGTGTTGCCTGAAAGATATCTTCTGATTAACATATATAATGCTATACTTTATTTAACAGTTCCTGCTGCTCTGAAAGCCAGAGAGAAGCAGCCTTGTTACTTGGACAATTTGCAGCAACTGATTCAGACTGTAAGGTAAGCGTAAGCTTCAGAATGTAAAGGACAAAAGTAAAACTTGAATTGGGTGGATAACTCCAGTTTTCAAGTTTGAATCACTTAATATTACACACACACACGTACATATAAATAGCCCCCTTTTATACTTGTATGCCTGAATAGTGAGGAGGGGGAGATAATAAACAATTTATAACTGAACTTTAGTTGGAGCAATCGTTTGGTGACATTCCTATTTCCAATTTGATTGTTTTGTACTATTTATTTCTTGTTAAATAAGATTAGATGGTAATAGAATACTGAACAGTATAGTTACTTCTCTTATGATGTATCATAGATAATTTTCTTTTGACCTTAGTTTTTTCTGTCTGTGCTGCTTGATTTTAGGTTCACATTGTACAGAGAGGTGCTGTCCAACCATTGATAGAAATGCTTCAGTCATCTGATGTACAACTCAGGGAAATGTCAGCATTTGCGTTGGGAAGATTAGCCCAGGTTATTCCCTTTCTTTTTTCCTTTTTTCCGTTTATGATTTACTTGCATTAGATTGAATATAAAGTTCCATTATATCCTGGAAATAAGTTAGTAGCATCATTCTCTGCAGGATAGTATTTGGATCTGTAACACATTCAATGGATTTTCATGTTCTCATTAATCCTCGTAGAGTTATATGTGGCTTATCTCTGAGAATGGAAATCATCTTAGTGATATATCACACCTTTTTATATCAACTACTATGCACCTGTGTCCATTTACATGTCGAATTCTGGTTCTTCTTACCAACATATGCATTTCTTTTGGCTGAATATAAATATACAATTTTTTGTTGATTTCAGGACACACATAACCAAGCTGGTATTGCTCACAATGGTGGCTTAGTGCCATTGCTCAAGCTTCTTGACTCAAAAAATGGGTCTTTACAACATAATGCTGCTTTTGCTCTGTATGGTCTTGCTGACAATGAGGTATGATACAACTGAATTTGATTGAAATGAAGATTTTCTGTCTTAATTGCTTAAAAAGCTTGTTACTTTGAGACTTAAGTTAATTAACTATTCTCTGTTTTTGGGTTATTTATTTTATTTTGTCCCGTAGGATAATGTGTCCGATTTCATTAGGGTAGGTGGAGTTCAGAGGCTGCAAGATGGAGAATTTATTGTTCAAGTAAGCTTTCTATTTACTACATACTGTAGCCTTGATTTACAGTTTCTGCTTTCACCCTTTGATGCCTTTACTAAAAAATATTAAAATACTTCGTGATTTCATTTGAACATTTGTAATTGAAGGAAAATAGATTTATCTTATTAAGATCAATGTTGACCTTTATGGAATTGATTTTTATTGCAGGCAACTAAAGATTGTGTTGCCAAGACGTTGAAAAGATTAGAGGAGAAGATTCAGGGCCGGGTAAAATGCCATATTCATGATACGTTCTGCTTTTGGTTGTTAAGACTTGATATCTTTAAAATGATGGGGGGTTTTTATAGTATTCAAATTTGTAATGTGATGTTTTTCCTTTTTATAGGTTTTGAACCATTTGTTATATCTTATGCGAGTTTCAGAAAAGGGTTGTCAAAGGCGAGTTGCTTTGGCTCTTGCGCATCTTTGTTCTGCAGATGATCAGAGAAAAATTTTTATTGATCACTATGGTATGTATCTTAGTAAATGTTTTTTCATGGGTTTGGTTCTCATTGTTTATTGTTTTACAAACTCCTTTTTGTATTTGTTTTGAAGAACTTGAGCATCTGTCCATGCAGGTCTTGAGTTGCTTATTGGGCTTCTTGGATCATCTAGCTCTAAGCAGCAACTTGATGGTGCTGTGGCTTTATGCAAGTTGGCCAATAAAGCATCGACCTTATCTCCTGTTGATGCTCCTCCTCTTTCTCCAACGCCACAGGTAATCCTGTTGGCTTATCATCAGTTTTCACAATTCCACTGCGTAGAATTTAATTATAAAAGAATGTTTTCACGAGTTTTATTTTTCCTTCAACTTTCATTTAACGATATGTGAAATTGTTGTTGCATCTGCTGTTATAGGCTTAAAATTTCTTCACGGGTAAGATCTTTATACAGTGTATACGTACTCAATTAGGTAGTAATTGTAATTTGCTTATATTAATGTAACGTGCTTAGAAATACTTTTTATTTAAAATTTCTTTAAACCCTGGTGTCAAATTTAGTAGTCAGTAGCCAATAACAATTTTTAATAGATTTATATTATTTGTATATGATATTGTTAGACTGAATAAATCATAGTTAGTTTGTACAGCTGTAAGCTTTTACAGGTGTCAGATATTATTAACAATAGCTTTTTGCTGTAAGTGGTGCCTATAAATAAGTCTGTGCTCTCATTTCAAGTGAGCAGAAATCATAAAATTTCAGTTTGTTCCTCTTGTTTGCTTTCTCTAAAAGATATTTTATGACGACTAATTACATGACTATATATAAATACGTGGTCCATTGAATATAACGAGCATCTAATTATCTAACAGCCAGCAGTCATCTTGATCAATGCTTGCTGTTTTACATGCTTGCCTCTTGCATAAGAATCCTGATGCCAAGTTTCTTCTTCACCCTGCCTTGTCTAAATAATTCTGGAATAAGATTTTCTAAAAGCTGGTATGTTTATGATCAACTACTATTTATTTTGCAGGTATATTTAGGAGAGCAGTATGTGAACAATGCTACATTGTCTGACGTTACATTTTTGGTTGAAGGTTGATGCTTTTTGTCCACATTGTTTCATTCTTAAAATTGTAGCTTGAAAAGCTACCATCCCTAAGACGTGTTGTGCTTCAGTTGACACGTGTAGTGAACTTGGTGATCTTTGTTCTTCGTTGCAGGCAAACAATTTTATGCACATAGAATTTGTCTACTTGCATCTTCAGATGCATTTCGTGCAATGTTTGACGGTGGTTACAGGGTGAGTTTATTATATTCAGCTTCACCCATGAATAATCTTTCTCCTTCACCCGACCTCTAAAGCCACTCCAAATAAGGATATTGTCCCAAGAAACAATTCTTGTAATTCCTTTACATTATTACAAAACAAGAGTGTTGGTTATAAAAGGAACTCCTTTGTTGACTCCACTTGGTTTCATGAGGTATTTATTTATCACCTATATTTTTTACTGCTGATTTGAATGGTGGATCTAATATTAAGTAAGTAATTACCAAAAAATGTGTTTTAATTTGAAGCATAGAGTGGTAGTTCATATTCTGTGATGTGAACATGTGTTTTATTGCATGCCAGGAGAAGGAGGCAAGGGACATAGAGATTCCAAATATTAGATGGGAGGTTTTTGAGTTGATGATGAGGTCTACTAAATTCTGCAGTCTTGTGATTTATTAAAGTTGGTCTGTGAATGCTTCTAATAATTTATGGACATCTTATATCTCATTGTTCGTTTGATATCTATCCAGATTTGTGTATTGTGGATCAGTTGATGTCACTCTGGATATTGCTCAAGATCTTCTTCGAGCAGCCGATCAATATCTTTTGGAAGGACTTAAGAGACTCTGCGAATACACAATTGCGCAGGTGAGCTAGGAAAATCAGTTTTATATATTTATGTTTCCTTGTACTAAATATTAGACTTGATCGTGGGCTTCTCGTTACCCCATGTTTTTTGTCACAGGATATATCACTAGAGAATGTTTCAAGTATGTACGAGCTTTCAGAAGCCTTCAATGCAATACCACTGAGGCATGCATGCATCCTTTTTATCTTGGAGCAATTTGATAAATTGAGTGCAAGGCCTGGGTATTGATCTGATTTCCTAATTTCTGTGTTTACATCTTGTGGGCGTTTTCTTACCTCTATGATGTCTTGATAGCTGTGTATAAGAATTTGGTCATCTGGTTTAGTACTGTTGTGCGTGCTGTTTCGTGAAGAATGTTGTTGAATTAAAACGAAATTTGGATCTTGAGACTTTAATAATCTCACTGATCTATTTTTTCTTTTTATCATCATAATGTTTTGTTTTAATTAAACTGTCATCCCCCAGTACGTGAATAATGTCACTGGTGAAAATAGCAAATATTCAAGCCTATTATATCCAAAACTCAGTAAGGAAGAGTCCTTTGGAAACATAGATATTCCATGCTTACTGTGGTACAATGTTCCAATTATATTTTGGATGTAGATGACTATGTATTCCAACATTCAAGCAGCAAATAGAAGTTTATTTGTATGGTTGTTTTTCTTGTACCGTATTCAGATTGGATGCGAGGGGATTTGGTATTTTTATATATGGCCTTCTTCTGTTTATACACAGTTGTGTTTTATAGACAGTTTGAAATAAACAGGATAATTAGCATCAAGGCATTTTTTTTTGGCCGACTGATTCTTCACCTTATATTTCTGTTTATACTAATTGTTTGCAGGCACTCTCTTCTGATTCAGCGCGTAATACCAGAGATCCGCAATTACTTTGTTAAAGCACTTACAAAGGCCAACTGCCATAACAACCGACTGTAGTATGCACCCATTCTATACTCTTGACCTCTAACCGATTGTGTTGTACAGAATGTAGTAGATGTTATTCCTTTTGTTGTACCAGGAAGGGGTCTCCTGTTTGTGATATACAACTCGGCTAGACCGAGTCTGCTTCTTTTATTTTTAAACGAGGTGTAAGCCCCTGTTCTCTGTAATTTCATTATCATAGATATAGCAAATATGACCTTCACGAACATTTTTTTTTTTCATGCAATGTGATGGTTATATGACTTAACAGTTCTTCTCTCAGATGCCTATGTTCAGGTAATTACCATTGTTAACTTTATGATTGTAGGTGTAAATATTTTTCCCAATGTATATATGGACAAAGTTATAGTTTTCTGCAAGGAAATTGTGCTGCTTGGGTAACTTCTGCCAGACTGTCGAATCCTGCCATTTGACAAGGATATTTGTTTTAAATTATTGTAGCGAATATACTTCATTTCAATATTCGTACGATGAAGGCACGTTTTTGATGCTTCTAAATAATTTTCCTATTATGCATCAAATCAGCAACTCTTAATATGGTTCTTGATTAATGTTTGAGAAGAGAAGTCTTTGAAAATATTTCATATATTTTTACAAAAGGAATAGAAATCGAAAAAAGAAAAACTGAAGCAAGGCAAGGCTATGAAGGATAGGCTAAGCCAATCCTGGAACAGGTAAGATGTCATGGAATATCATCCTATTTTTCATTTGAAGCTGCTTGTTGAAATATGTATATGTTTTGGTCTCGGGAAATATGTTCACAAGAGCATTTCCGACACCAATTGATTTGCTCCTGAATTTCCCAAAGGATGTTGCTATATTTGTGAAAGTGAATTTCTTTTGGTTTCCATTTATGGATTATGGAAGATGTTAAATACTTCCAAATGCTCCGTTTCACAAATAATACTCTGATCATTCTTGGGAATCCAAACTCAATCTACCACTTCATGTGTCACAATTCCCGCTATACCCATCCTGTGTCTGATATAAAACCACCACCTACATTTAGTTGAACAAAAGGATGAACAGGCCATTCATCTGTTGCAAGTGTATTTCATCTTTGGCTATAATGAATAACTCTTGAAATTAGTAATTTTCCTTTTTAAAACCTTATGTTGAATGAGAAATTTAGTTTTTAAGGTAGTGCATTCATTAAGCTCAAATAAATAATTAATATTAATAACAGATAAGTTATTGAAACAATTATTTTCCTTTCCAAAGTCATGGATACATGATATTTTAATGTAATGTATTTATTGCGTTCAAATAAATAATAAATACTATTTTTACAAATTAATAGATTTTGATTAGAAGGAGGATAAAGTATTAGCAATATAGAGATGTCTTCTTTTATGTACATATTTCATATTTTTTTAGCCTTAATTATATTTCAAAATATAAAACTGAATAAAGAAATTGTACAAGTGTGAAATTGGGTAGACACTTCAACCACGTAACGCTATTACATATTTCGTTTTTTTTAATCTTAATTATATTTCAAAATATAAAAATGAATAAACAAATTTTACAAGTGTGAAATTGGGTAGACACTTCAACCACGTAACACAATATATAAATCTGTCACATTTTTTTTTTCAACTCTACAATATAATATAAATTAAACATAACAATATATAAATCACTCACATTTTTTTCATCTCTACATTATTATACAAGTAAAACAAATCATGTTAATAATGGTAGTTACGTGAACAATGGTAGGTGACTTATATTATATTGTAGTTTTGAAAAAGAAAAATAAAACTGGGATACTTCCATAACATAAATACCAAGTCGACAATCACCTTAATAATTAATATATATCAACAGATATGTTGACAACTTTGACAATTTTTTTTTATAATATGAGATAACATCTTTTAATTTGTATAAAAATATAAAAAAAATGAGAAAACAGAAAATAAAAAATTACTTTAAAAACAAAGAAAAAATTATTAAAATTTAGTTATTAGAAAATCATTTATATATATATATATATATATATATATATATATATATATATATTTTAAGTCTCGGAAGAAAGAAAAAATTATCAAAAATTTAGTTATTAAAAAATTATTTATATATATATATATATTAAATAAAAAAAATTAGTTAAAATATTATTATTTTATATTACAATGTGGTTGTTTTTTTAATGGTTTCATTATATCACTGATAGAAATATGAGAGATGAATGATGGAGGACGCGTTAACAATTTGGAGGAGGATTTAACCTGAGATAAGTTTCAATCGAAAGTGTGGTTTTGGACTAATAATCTCTTAGGTAAAAAGACTAACAGCGTAACTTTTGATCAAAGATCGTTCAACAAATGCTTAATCCAACCATTAGTACGCCTAAATTGTTTTAACTTTAGTCAAAGTCGTTTTCGTGGTGTTGTATACGATTTCATGTTGGAAGGCAGCTATAAATGAAGGCCAAGGGTTCCAAGCCAACCATTCATGCTTACAACTCGGCAACTTCAGTTAAAAATGGCTTCCACCACCACCAATGCCAATGCCAAAGAAATCGTTACAGAGATACCCGAGTGGGTTCGCGTCTTCAGTGATGGCACTGTCGAACGTCCGCGCGATTTTCCGATTGTGCCACCGACGCTCCACGACTCTAACACAGGAGTGTCGTCCAAAGACATTGCAATCTCAGACAACCCTCCGAAACCAATTTCGGCACGAATTTACCTCCCAAACATCTCCGATTCCCAGACCGAGAAGCTTCCCATCTACGTCTACTTTCACGGCGGTGGGTTCTTCTTCGAATCCGCCTTCTCCAAACTCTACGACGTCCATTTGCTGAAGCTGGTTTCTTCAGCAAAAGTTATGGTAGTTTCCGTGGAGTACAGACTGGCCCCAGAGCACCCTCTCCCTGCAGGTTATGATGATTGTTGGGAGGCTCTGAAATGGGTTGCATCACATTCTGACTCTACCAAATACCCCACACACAACACCGAGCCATGGCTCATTCACCACGGTGATTTCAACAGACTATTCATAGGAGGAGACAGTGCAGGTGCCAATATCGTTCACAACATTCTTGCCTTTCGTCTTGGGCCTCAGCCCTTGCCCGGAGACGTTAAAATACTGGGCGCTGTTCTGGCCCATCCGTACTTTTATGGCTCACAGCCTGTTGGGTCCGAGCCTGTTACCGGAATTGAGCAGAACTTCTACAATCTGGTTTGGAAGTTGGCGTACCCATCTGCACCAGGTGGGATCGATAATCCCTTCATTAACCCTTTGGCTCCTGATGCTCCCACTCTGGCTCAACTTGCCTGTTCTAGAATCTTCGTCTGTGTTGCTGAAAAGGACGGTTTGTACGACAGAGGAGTTTGGTACTATGAGGCTGTGAAGAAGAGTGGGTGGCAAGGCCAAATTCAACTCTTTCGTCAGGAAGATGAGGATCACGTTTACCATCTCCTCCAACCAGCCCTCGATCAAGACTCTCCTAACGCTCACAAATTCATCAACCTCATCGCTTCTTTTCTAGTCAATAATTAGGTGCTGAATTCCTCGCCACTCTTAATTTTCTCCGTTTTCTGTCTGTAATAAAACTATTTTATCATGCTGTTGAATAAAATTTGTTTTGCATTATTCTCTTTCTCCAATTTCCAAACGCACCCTAATTCTTCCTTTGGCCTCCATTTTTTATCTCTTCGTATTATTTTTCTATTTTAATTCTTCTAATCGACTATTTAGGTAGATATTTTCCTCTTTCTTGTATGGTTATTGTGTGAATCTTTCTTGGCTGAGAATATGTTTCGAGACTTACTGAACCTTTAAAAGTACATCATTACTTATTCATATTCATTTTGTCTTTTTGTGAAACACTTGGTCTTCCATAAAACGAGTTCCTCAAGATAATGAAGATATTTTCATGGTAGAGAGCTTTCGTTTGTAGTTGCCGAAATTTAGTTCTGTATTCCTTTCGATCCAACTTATAATTAAGTATAAAAGTTCAAACGAAGCAATTTTAGCTAAAAGAGATTTCTATATATAAAAATTGTCTACGTCAGAATGTAAATAGAGAAATTATATGAATAATTCAGTAATACAAAGAATTAAAATTATGAATAATTACTGTTGAATTTAAAGGCATTCTAGGCACAAACAATTACATGTAAAAAAACATTTTAAAATAAAATCAAGTTTTAATAGTATTATATCTAAATATATTACAACGTGTCTTAATGAAAATACGAATCGAAAAAGAAGGCAACAGTATTAATGGTTGATCGGTCACGTCCATTCATATCTAACTTATTTATTATATTTTTCAGTGAATTATTTCACCTCATTCGTGATAACTTTTTATATAACTTTTTCTTTATATCTCTGTTCCTTGACAGGAACCTAACAAATTCTTTATATTTTATATTTTTATCTTTCAACTCATGCACCTTATCGCATTATTGCCGTAAGAAAGCATGTATTAGCAATAAACATAGATGTGATTGGAATGTTACAGCATTAGCCGATTATGTTTTATCTTTACAGTGTGTTTGAATCTACTAAAGATAAAAAAAAAAAAATTACTCTGGAAATCTATTAAGAAAATATAAGGTTTGAGATAAAATAAACTATCTTCACATAAATTAAAAATAATAAATATGTTTTTTATTCTTTAATTTTTTATTAAAAATTAAAATTAATTCATCTTTAAAACTTTTGTCAAATTTAATTTTCAAATTATAAAAATAAATGAACTTAATTATTTTAATTAAATATTATTAAATTTGTTTGACATTTTAAATATATTTTATCATATTATTTAAAATTTTTGAATAATATTTACTTTAATATTAAATGAAAAACACTCACGTTTACAATATTAAATAAATTTAATCAAAAAAAATAAATCTATACGTTTTCGTTAAATAAAAATCATATTTAAAATGTTAAATAAATTTAATTAAAATAACTAATTCAAACATTTCTTATTAAAAAAAATTAAACCAAAATTTTAAAAAATTACTACAATTTTTACGGACTAAAAAAACATATTAAAAAAATAAATAATATTTCTTATCAATCAAATATCTATAAATATCTATAATAATATACAAAGAGTTCTCTTTTATATTTATATTTTAAAATACTAATTTTACATTTTAAAATATAATTATTTATTAAATTTTTAAAAATTTATAATTATTTTTATAAACTTTTGTATAAAATTCTCAATCTGTACCTTTTTTTTTTATCAATAATTATTATCTTATTCTTTTATATATATTTTATTTTATTTTAAATAAATATAATTTTATTTTATATATTAATTTAATAATGTTATATTATCATTGTCTATAAATATAATAATACATAATATTATATATATTTAAAAAAAATGCGCATATACAGAGTTTAACGCTGCGCTGGCAACAGCGACTGTGTGCGCTAATTATGACTAATTATTATTGTCATTCTGGTCTTTTCTTCTCTTTCCAATTGAACACTTCCACCCCATGCGCAGACCCAATGGTTGTGGGACCCCATGTACATGTCCCCAGTCTGTGACATCCTAATATTTATCAAAACTTGGTTATGGGGCTAATCACTCATAAAAACTCCACCAGTATTCTGTCTCAAGAAAAAACCCCAACTCCTCTGTTTCTAATTACTCTGTCCCCATGGCTTCCACAAACCCAAAAGAGATCGTCGCAGAGCTACCTACCTACATCAGAGTCTTCAGTGACGGCACCGTGGAAAGGCCAAGAGAAACACCCTTTGTCCCACCTTCAATTCACGACCCTCTAACTGGGGTCTCATCCAAAGACATCATCATCTCTCAAACTCCTCCTGTTTCAGCTCGAATTTACCTTCCCAAACTACCCCCAACCACTCTCCAAGACCATCCTCAGAAGTTCCCCATCTTGGTCTACTTTCACGGTGGTGGATTCTTCTTCGAATCCGCTTTCTCCCAACTCTACCACCGCTACTTCAACATCTTCGTTTCCCAAACCAACGTCATAGTGGTTTCCGTGGAGTACAGGCTCGCCCCGGAGCACCCTCTCCCGGTGTGTTACCACGATTGCTGGGACGCTCTCAAATGGGTCGCGTCCCATTCCACTCAAAACAACGCCGCCGCCAATGAAGATCCTTGGCTGATTTCCCACGGTAATTTCCAAAGAATTTTCATTGGGGGTGACAGTGCAGGTGGGAACATAGTTCACAACGTTGCCATGCGTGCTGGGGCTGAACCCTTACCTTGTGATGTTAAAATATTAGGAGCTATTTTCTCCCATCCTTACTTCTGCAGTTCGAACCCAATTGGATCGGAAGCTGTTACAGGGCGCGAACAGAGTTTACCCTATTTAGTTTGGGACTTTGTTTACCCTTCTGCGCCGGGTGGCATTGATAACCCCATGGTCAACCCCTTGGCTCCTGGGGCACCAAGCTTGGAGGGACTTGGGTGTTCCAAGATTGTTGTGTGTGTGGCTAGCGAGGATAAGCTTAGGGATAGAGGGGTTTGGTACTTCGAGGGTGTGAAAAGGAGTGGGTGGCAAGGGGAACTGGAACTGTTTGAAGAGCAAGGTGAGGATCATGTTTATCATATCTTCCATCCCGATTCTGAGAAAGCAATGAAGCTGATCAAGTTCTTGCGTTTGTTTCTGCACGAGTAGCTGAAACGTATTTGTCTCATTTGTTGTGTTTTAGTGCGGAGATTTCAATGGTATAAGAATCCTTTTGTTTGTTTGTATGGCTTATGATATTACTGATGTCAGATAGGAAGAGCAGGTTCTTCTACATGAGTGTTGTAACTTTGTTTCTCCATTATTCTCAACTTTGTCTTCTTTTTATCAGCAAGAAAAATCTTTTATAAAAGAATAATTATGTCTATTACATTTTGTAATCTTCTCCCCTATCAAAACATAAAACTTAAGATTCCTAACACCATAATAACAAAAGGATTGTTGTTAAACCCCTACTCACCTCACTTAAAAGTTTCTTCTCTTCCTTTATTTTTTTTTTCTAGGGAACATAATAGAGGAATCCACTCTAATATAACTTGAAATAAGTTGTTACTTTATTTAGATGTTGGAATATATTACTATATAATTTACAATTTTATAGTTTTATTATTGTATAGTTCTATAGTTATAAAATTATAATATTTAAATTAATAAAATAAATTAAACAAAAGAGATCCAATTAAAAATCACAAAATTTAGTGAGAACGCAATTGCAAATATCCAAAAAATGCAAAAATAGTTAAAGTTTTAGAAAATTTATAAAAATTAGCAAATCAAGTTAGTTTGGTATGATTTTATTGCAAAAAAATTGTGTCAGTTTAATACGATTTTGACTCACTAGAACAAAGTCATGTTAAGCATGTACAACTTTTTTAAAGTTTTTTTTTTGTAAAATATAACATAAAATCGTACCAAACTGGTATAATTTCAATTTATATGACATTGAAGTTGTACTAAGTTAACATAACTTTAATTAAAATTTTAAAAAATTTACATTGTAGTAAAGTAGTATCAAAATAACACAATTTATTTTTGATCAAAAGTTCAAATAACACTCGCTTCAAATTGTGTCAAGTTTACGTAACTTATTCATATTATATATATATATATATTTAAATTTTACCATTTGGATAATTTAAAAAAAAAATTGCATTATTTTGATGCTTTTGCCAACTCAGCTAAATACAATAAATCATCTATTGACCTACTTTGACATCGAACAAAAAAGCTTTGGGATAAACTACCGAGAATCCTTGTGCTTTAGTACTTCAGAATTATTCTTTATGAATTGTTATCTAAAACACTTTCCACTAGTTTTAATAGCCAACATGATTTTTAGGAGTTATTTCATTATTTAAATTAATAATATTAACATTAAGGTGTCAGTCGTCAATGTATACCAACATCTTCTATATTTCTATACGTTTTCCTACTTTATTTTACCCTATAATCAATACCATTCCTCATTTATCTAATGAAAAACCCAATACAAAGTAAATATTTAAAATCAACCCATTTTCATCTGTAAGACCCTAATTTAACACTTTGATGTGAATTATGGGGTAGGTAGGTAAGAATGCACGAGTAAGGTGAAGCATCTTGAGTCCCACTCTTTCATGCACATTCATTATTAAACTCTCAAATAAAGATAGTGTGTGTTGTTATTGCACCATTTCTCTGTCTTTCTTTCTATCATCTTCCTTATGGCTTCTGCAACACCCAAAGAGATAGTGAGAGAGCTCCCACCTCTCATCCGCGTCTACAACGACGGAACCGTGGAACGCCTCCTAGGCTCTCCGCAGGTCCCACCCTCCCTCCAAGACCTCCAAACATCGGTTGCATCCAAAGACATAGTAATCTCCGAAAACCCCTCCATCTCGGCGCGCCTGTATCTCCCCAAACTCAACTCCCACATCGCCCAAAAGATCCCAATCCTCCTGTACTTCCACGGCGGCGCGTTCTGTCTTGAATCCGCATTCTCCTTCCTCCACCACCGCTACATCAACATCTTAGCTTCCGAAGCCAAAGTTGTGGTGGTTTCCGTGGAGTACAGGCTGGCCCCAGAGAACCCTCTTCCTGCGGCGTATGAAGATAGCTGGGAAGCTCTCAAATGGGTAACCTCTCATTCCACCATCACCAACGGTGAACCTGAACCCTGGTTGATAAACCACGGTGATTTTAACAGGTTTTACATAGGTGGTGACACTGCAGGTGCCAATATTGCACACAACGCAGTTCTTCGTGTGGGTATTGAGAGCGGGGGTTTGGTAGGGGGTGTGAAAATAGCGGGTGTGGTTCTTGCTTTTCCGTTGTTTTGGAGCTCCGAGCCCATTTTGTCCGAACCGGTGGATGGGTTTGAGGAGAGTTCGGCCATGCAGGTATGGAGGTTTGTGTACCCTGATGCGCCACATGGCATTGATAACCCTTTGATCAATCCTTTGGGTTGTGGGGCTCCTAGCTTGGCCTCACTAGGGTGTTCCAAGATGTTGATTTTTGTGGCGGGGAAGGATGATCTTAGGGACAGAGGGATTTGGTACCATGATGCTGTTAAGGAAAGTGGGTGGGAGGGTGATGTGGAACTGGTTGAAGTGGTGGGAGAGGAACATTGTTTTCAGATTTACCATCCTCAAACTCAGAATTCTAAGATCATCATCACTCGCATCGCTTCTTTCCTTGTTTGAACACCAACTGGTGGAATAAATTGGAGAAAGGGTGTTTTTGTTGCAGAGAGATGATACTTTGTAAGAGAAAAAGGGTGTTGGTAAAAGAAAGTATCGTCAGTCTTTGTGTTTTGTGTTGTTGCATTCTCACCAATTTTAATCTTCCCTCTTCTCTTTTCTTAACGAGAAATCATAGGTTGCCATGATGACCACTTTTTTTACCATAGATTACAAGTTAATTTGTTTTAGATTATAAATTAATTTTAAGGTGATAAAAAAAATAGTTAAGATGTCACCCTAACATTTCTCTTAATTAATTCAATTTGATCATTATTTTGGGATGTTGAATAGTATATTAACTATTGTAGATTTTGATCGACTTGATTATTTTTGATAATGTCATTTAAATTATTAATTTAAGGTGAACGGTGAGTATGTATTGGCTCGAATTTTTTCTTAATTGTTTAGTTTTTTTTTTAATTTAACCTGTTGATTTGACATATAAACAATATTTTTTTAATTAAAATAATGAAAATAAATTAAAACATTATAAGTCGACATATGACACGAGAGAAATTATGATTTTATCAAACACTCAAAAAAGAAAAAGATTAAATTAAACAAAATAAAGAATCAAAATTATACTTAAATTTTTATTAGATTATAGGATGATATATATATATATATATATATATATATATATATATATATATATATATATAATAAATCTCAGTAAAAAAAAGTTGTTTCGTAACCAATTTATTAAATTACAAAGAGTACATATCTAAATCCAAATTGATAATTTAAAAGTAAACCACTGTTTAAATGTGTGAAACATTACTAAACTAATTATTGAATAAATTAAAAAAAAATGATTTATTATTAAGTATGTAAAAGCTATAAATTGATCTAAATATTATAATTTAATCGCAAAAGATCTATAATTTAAGTGTTAAATATATTTTTGGTCTCTTAAGTTTGAGCGAAATTTGAGTTTAGTCCCTCATCAAAATTTTTGATCAATTTAGTCCTTCATCTTCCAAAATGCGTGAATTTAGTCCTTTTAACCAAATTTTGTTAAGTTTATCTGACATTTCAAATGCATTTCATGATAGTATTTAAATTATTTATACTGTTTGACACATTTTTGCTTCAATGTCAACTTAAATACTATCATGAAATGCGCTCGAAACGTCAGATAAACTTAACAAAATTTGGTTAAAAGGACTAAATTCATGCATTTTGAAAGATGAAAAACTAAATTGGTCAAAAGTTTTGATGAAGGACTAATTTCAAATTTCGCTGAAACTTGAGGGAGAAAAACATATTTAACCCATAATTTAATATCAAATTGATTACTAAAACTACAATTTGATTAAAAAGCGGTTTAATAAAACTTAGCAGATAGTAGTTATTGAACTCTTTTATAAATTCAAAAATTAAATCAAATTTTAAAAATTTAAACATCTGAATTAACTATTTAACACACCCTAATTAATGATATCTTCCTGAGAAAAAAAAATGCTGAATGAAAACAAGTTCTGTTGTTGGTCGAAATTAGAGGGGTATCCACAAATTCAAATTTTGTTGTCACGTTGATCTAGGGTTGAGGATTATAACGACAACCAATGGCATCCAACTTTTTAAAACAACACTTCTGTTTTGGTGCTAACAAAAGTACTCTCTTTGATCCTTTTCTTTTGCATCATTAACGTTTCCCTCCTCACCCTCTTTCTCTCTCGTCACTGTACGGTTCTACCATTCAAATTAAAGGATTGTGCGAAACTGCAGAGTGAACTGCAGTAGAGGGGTAACTGATCCTTAGATCGACGGAAAAAGAGGTACCCTTTTCTCATCTATAAGGTTTTTGTTTCGCACTTTGCGGTTTCTTAAATTTGTCTCTCTCCCTATCTATCTTTGTTTATACTGTTCCCAGTTCCTCGCGCTTTCTCCAATGGTTTTCAAAGTTGTGTTTAAAGTTTGTAGCTTTGCATAGTATCAGATCTGTCGCATTCTAACTTAAAGCTGAGATTTTTATTAGGATGGATTTGATTTGTGGGTGAAATGAACCAAACCAAACCAAACTGTTGTCGGTTATTTATTGCTGTCGACGGTTTTGTGGGTGTTCTCTTCTCTTCCGAGGAAACACACACTCGTGACACGTTTTGCTAAGTTTCCTCTATAAACTCTAACCATTTTCGTTTTCTCGTCGTGTTTTGAATGTTTAATTAGTTTCATTAACAATTTATGATTGGAATGGAAAAGTGTCCTACTTTGTCTTTGCAATCAATGCTGCGTTTTTATGGTATTTGTCACAGCAATTATTTCCGGGAGGGATTTCTTATGTTTCTGCTCATATTCAGCGAAAGATTTTTCTTATCCATTCAAAACTTCAATCTGTGTTAAGTTGTCCTCAACAGTTGGGGAGTGGGGCCTTCAATAATGACGACAAAATTAACTATTGACTAACTGGTGTATCTCTTCAACTAATTTTTGTTCTTGTTATGTAACCTCAAATGTTCCATTACATACTTACTTACACTAGTTGTTCTTGTAGGTATCATTGACATGGAGCCTAATTCACAGCAGAGGTCATTTTCAATCAAACTATGGCCTCCTAGTCAGAACACCAGACAGACCCTTGTGGAGAGGATGACCAACAATCTGACTACTAAATCTCTTTTCACACAGAAGTATGGAACTTTGGACAGGGAAGAGGCTGAAGAGAATGCAAAGAGGATTGAGGATGTGGCTTTTGCAACAGCAAACCTGCACTATGAGAAAGAGCCAGATGGTGATGGAGGTTCTGCGGTTCAGCTTTATGCCAAAGAATGTAGTAAGCTCCTCCTTGATGTTCTTAAAAGAGGACCTGGTAGAAAGGAGGATGAATCTGCTCATACCACTACGCCTCATGAATCTGTTTTTGATATATCTAAAGGCAAACGGGCATTCATCGAAGCAGAAGAGGCACAGGAACTTTTAAGTCCATTAAAGGATCCAGGGAATTCTTTCACCAAAATATGCTTTAGCAACAGAAGCTTTGGGATAGGAGCAGCACAAGTTGCGGAGCCCATTCTCACTTCCCTCAAGGACCAGCTTAGGGAAGTGGATCTATCAGATTTCATTGCTGGAAGACCAGAAGCAGAAGCTCTTGATGTTATGAAAATATTCTCTTCGGCCGTTGAAGGCAGTGTCTTGAAGTCCTTAAACCTCTCGGACAATGCATTAGGTGAAAAAGGCGTTAGAGCATTTGGAGCACTTTTGAAATCGCAGAAATGCTTGGAGGAGCTTTATCTGATGAATGATGGTATCTCAAAGGAAGCTGCTACAGCAGTTTGTGAGTTGATTCCTTTCACAGAGAAACTCAAAGTTCTCCATTTTCATAATAATATGACTGGAGATGAAGGGGCACAAGCTATAGCCGAGGTTGTGAAGCGTTCTCCTTCATTGGAGGATTTTCGTTGTTCCTCCACCAGGATAGGCTCTGAGGGTGGAGTTGCCTTGTGTGATGCTTTAGGGAATTGTACCCATCTGAAGAAGCTTGATCTACGAGACAACATGTTAGGCACTGAAGGTGGCGTTTCTCTGAGTAAAGCTCTTTCCAAGCACACAGAGCTAAGAGAGGTATACCTTAGCTATCTAAATTTGGCAGATGATGGTGCAATTGCTATAGTTGATGCTCTTAAGGAGTCAGCACCTCAACTTGAAGTTTTAGAGTTGAGTGGGAATGACATTACAGCTGATGCTGCTCCTGCAATTGCAGCCTTTATTTCAGCAAAGCAGTTTCTGTCTAAGTTGAACCTCTCCGAGAATGAACTCAAGGATGAAGGTGCCAATCTGATAAGTAAAGCCATAGAAGGTCATGGCCTTTTAAAGGAAGTTGATATAAGTGCCAACCAAATAACCAGAAATGGAGCTCATCAATTGGCGGTGACTGTGGTGCAAAAGGCTGATTTCAAACTTCTGAATATTAATGGAAATTTCATTTCCGAAGAAGGCATTGAGGAGTTGACGGAAATATTCAAGAGTTCTCCTGACATGCTGGGTCCATTAGACGAAAATGACCCCGATGGAGAAGACATCGACGAAGAATCTGAAGGAGGTGATGCGGATGAACTGGAATCCAAAATGAAGAACCTTGTAGTTGATTGAACCGAAGCAGTTGAAGTACTTTCATCTTCTGCTGCTCAAGCAACACTTATGTAACTTCAAGTTCATCAATTGACAGCAGACAATCATCGACGAGACATAAAATGTCTGCAACATGTATCGAAACCTTGTTTTTAATGTTTCTTTTTTTTAGTTTCATTTCATTAAGGTAGATTTTATCATTTTCTGTTGCTTCCCGGCAGTCATTAGTGTAATGACATTCTGTAATCGATGCTGTGTTATTTTGTTTTACACATGATTCTGCTTTTGATGAGATGTCCGACTACTAGTTGTTTACAGGAGCTAATGCACCTTTCTCTTTTTGAACACATAAATCCTGTTATGAAAATACTAGCTTAAATTTGGGGACTAATGTTGAGATTTTTTCCTTATAAAAGTTTTAAAAAATATTTACCCAAATGGACATCGAACAACTTTAATTCCAGAAATAGACTCTATTATAGCAGTAAGAAATTCGGTTCTTGGATAGTGGCGTTCTCAGATTTTTTTTTTCTTCCTTAAATAATAATATTATTTTAAAATTTATTTATTCGAATGGATTGTGGTGCATTTATTTTCTGGAATAGACCTTTTACTGTAGTAATTGGAAATTTGGTTCTCAAGAGCCGAATTTCCATCTGGATTTGTGATTTTCAACAAATAACTATCAGAATTTTGAAAGATTTGTGATTTTTTGTTTTCGTTCTGCTAGAGGATGGGAAAAGAGCATGCACTATGATGTTTTCGATGGCTGAATTAAGTTCTGTTTTCCAACGACCATATTCTGGGAGGGGTTTCTGTTTATTTATTTATTTGTTTTCTTAGTGGGGGAGGGGAAGATAAGTGGGAAAAATTAAAAGTAAAATAAATTTAATTTTTTTACATAAGAATTAAATTAAAAAAGCTTGATTAAAATTAGGAAGAATAAATTTTAATTAGTTTGAGGGAGAAAAGAAATTTAAAAATGATCTAAGTTTGAATATAATTTTGTTTTATAAAAAATTTAAATATTTTAAAATTTTAAAATTGAAGAAAATTGTAAAACTTTGTGAATCTTTATTGTTATTATAATTGGTGAATTAAAACTTTTAAAGGATTTTAAAAAATTAAAAACTGTAGTAACAAATGTAAATTGAATAATATGTAGTGTAATTTTTATATTTATATACAAAATGACTATTGCGAATAAAATTTTAAATAATTAATTATAAATGTGTAGTTGTAGACGTAATTGATTTGAGAGAAGGAAGTATAAATAAAATTAATTCAAATGTAACAAATGCTGTATTGTAATATTGGTTTTTGTAATATAATAAGAAGATAAATAATAAAATGGTTCTCCCTTTCCTACTAAAAAAACTCAGAAACCTCCTAAAATTCAGTTTTCAGGAACCGAATCCCGCGTCGCCACCTATCACCGAGTGAGAATACGATTATTTTCATATTTTATCATTTTAAATATCTGTTGGCTGTTCAACCAAATATTCTTCCATCGTACAGACCAGGTTCATAACTTACAGAAGTTTACAACGTTCATTCAATAAAAAAACCAAACAATAAGGGTGCAAAAGTTTGAATGCAAAATGTAAGGTGGAAAGTGGAAATGTACATATACATAATATAATGTGATAATAATATAAAATAAAACTGGTTTTTAAAAAGCATCTTCCTCTCATCTGTTATTTTTAAAAAATGACAATTTTCGTTTATTTTTATTCACTTATTTTATTCACTTTCTCTACACATGGAAGAAATATAATTTTAATCTATTTAAATTTTTTGTTCTTTTCTCACTTTTCAATTTTTCTTCCTTGCAACCGAATAAAGGTGATTATATAATTCGAACCTAATTTTTTTTCTTAACAAAATTGTCCACTTAAACTTATGCACTTAAGGCTCAGTATAGAAAAATATCAATCATAAGAAATACAATAAAATAATCAATGAAAATATATGAATGATCAAAAGTCAAATTTGCTGAAGTTTAATATTATATTGAATCGGTTAGTTTCAGACCCTGCCTACAGATAATGATAAAGCTAGTATTTTTGGGATGGAAAAGATGGATCAAACTTTTTTAAATTAAGAAATATTTACCTCGAAAATATAACAAATTTCAGCTTTGTAAATTAATTTATTACATTGTTCATACTACCAATATATAATCATTATAGATTTTCAAGTTAGAAAAAAATTTAATAAACTCTTTTGGTTCTGCATTTAAACCCAAACAATTGTAAAATCATGAAGCTATATTTTGGTTGTTTTGCTGATAACGTGAAAATTTGAATAAAATTTCTAAACGTTAAGCAAAATTAAACATACATTTAGATACCAATTTGTAATCAGGCAATTAGATGAAATCTGCTTAAACTATTTTCTCAAGGAAAACCGGTGTAATTCAAGCATCCACTAAGAAAATATAACTCAACCTTGAATATTTTCTTTCATTAACATTTTTAGCTAAATATGGATGTTGCATACATAATAGAAAAATCTAGCGTAATACACGACAGTTCCTTGTCATTTTCCCCCTAAGATCTTCTTGAAGAATCACAATCAATAGTCGTGCAAAATTCTGGCACCCATAGGCCATGACTAATTAACCTCATATCAGTTCCAGTTTGCTCTTCCATTTGAAGAATGCCCTCTGGCATCAGATAATGAACCCTGGCCCAGAAAACTTGACCTCTTCTTTTTGTGAGTATTCCATGATAACATATGGTGGTTCAAACCACTTCCAACATCCTCGTATGTATGTTTCAGGAAATTTGTTCCTTCAGATTTGAATCTCTTTGAAGAAGGGGCCACATGGAAACTATCTTCACTCGTGCGATCGTTTGCCATCGGAACACTTTCAGTCCTCAACTCTAAACTTTCTTCTGCTACCGTGTTATCGCTGGCTTGAGCAGTGCTGTCAGATGAGAGGTGGTGGTCTCTTCTTTTTCCTTTAGCTGAAAACTTTGATATGTCTTCTCCGTTCTCCACAGCCTTCATCCACTGCAGATCACTCAATGTATCTGCGTATACCACTTCTTTTCTTTTCCGTTTTCCAGTGACAGCACTGTTGAAATCTTTGGACTTATCATCCTTGTTAATCGGAGAATATACCCAATCTGGCAATTCGTGCTCTTCCATGAGACGGGATCTGTAATTTTCCTTTTGTCTTCTCTCTTCATCCATTTTCTCAAACAGCCAAAACTCCTCATCAGAACGAGCTGCAAGGCGGTTAATTTCTCTCTCACTCGGAACATCTGTCCCAAGTGAGCTTGTACCTCTGCGCATAATCTCTTCTAACATTTCTCTTCTGTCCTGGGCTGCACAAACCAAAATACTAGTGATTCAAATAATCTTTCATCATTTAGCCAAACAACCTACGAGGCACCGACATGGTAAACACAGCCAAATAATTAACCGATTCCAATTGAAATTTTAAATCTTTTAATGCATATATATATATATATATATATATATATATATATATATATATATATATATATATATATATATATATATATATATATATATATGCGAAGGTTATAAAGAATAGGCAGAAATTTGCTGGCATAAATGTATTACGTGTTCTGAAGCAGTGAAAGAAAAAATATCCCCTCCCCATCATCCCCCTTTAGGCAAAAGTATCACAAACTACATACCTGTCGAAGTTGTGTTAAAAAGTCCTGCTTGGATAACTTTGGCATCAATGCCCATTTTTTGTTTTGCACGCTCTAGAATCACCTCCTCGATTGATCCTACACTAACCAAAACAAAAACCCTAACTTCCTTTTTTTGTCCAATGCGATGTGCTCGGTCCTCGGCTTGTTGATCCATTTGTGGATTCCAATCGCTATCAAAGATTATAACAGTATCTGCTGTTTGTAAGTTCAAACCAAGACCTCCAGCACGTGTGCTCAAGAGAAACATAAAGTATGGGGAGTCAGGAGCATTAAATTTCCTTAGAAGATTGCCTCTTTCCTCAGTTTTTGTTGAACCATCTAGTCTAAGATACTTAAAATCATGAAGTCGTAAATAGATTTCAAGAACGTCCATAAGTCGAGTCATTTGCGAGAAAAGGAGGACTCTGTGACCAGCTCTGCGAAGTTTTGGGAGCAAACGGTCAAGAAGTTCAAACTTACCTGATGCTCTAACAATCTCCTCCTTACGTTTATACATATCATAATCTCCCACGAATAGGTAGGGATGGTTACAACACTTTCTGAGTTGCATTGTTAAGTTTTGTAGACTTTTTGATTTTCCAGAACCTGTAAAATATACATATTTGGGGAAAAATCGTTAGGAAGTTCTAAGAAACCAGGCATGTGAAACAAGAGATGTTAAAAGTCTGGGTACTATTTTTTAGTAAGAGAGAAGACAACTAGACACCAATAATAGGTGATTGAAAACCATATTTATGTTGAAGTAGCAAATGGTCATATTTCACCAATTCATAACAAAGTTGCAATTGGTAAAACATATTAATAAGGGAAATATATGGAACTGGTGGGAATAGGCTCATAAGTAACCTCCCAAAAGATGGGTTAAAACTTATTTCACAAGCATGTTGAAGATAAAACTAAATTCATATTCTGAGAACCAGCAATGGAGGCAACAACAATGCAAGAGGGGAATAGGATGAATATCTTTAGCATATCAATATCCAAAAGCAAAGAAAGTACGAGAAAAAATGTACGCTTTTATGTGGCTAAAAGAATTGAAACAGGGAATAACTGGAAGACAAGAAATAGACACGAACCGTTGTCCAACCCAACTCTGCCTACATCAGTAACTTGTTGATAATATACTTTCTGCCAGGCTGACATATCACATTTGAGTATGACCTGAGATTTCCCAGGAAGAAATTTTTCCACCTCATCTTTTTTCCGTCTTAATATGAAGGGCCTTATTACCTAAAGATAGAATGAAACACATCAGAGAAGAGGGGAAAAGAGTACAAGTTTAGGAAACTGGAAGAGAGAAACACACTTGATGCAGACGCCGGATAATCAATAGTTGTTCCTCATCTGTGAGGGAGACATCAACTCGGTCTGCAAAGGGGGCATTAAACCAGTCCTCGAAATTTTGAACTGAGTTAAAAATGTTTGGAAGGAGAAAATTAAGCAAAGACCACAACTCCTGCAAACTGTTCTGAATTGGGGTACCAGTCAACAGAAGTCTTCGTTGGATGTGATAACTGCACCCAAAAAATTTTAAGAATTAGAGAAGAGAGGATCTAAACCACCTGAAGTGTGGTACTACACTATCATGTAAATTGACTTAACCATTGAATACTTTGATTGTCTATATGTTATGAAGGCAATCCATTTTTATTAATTATATATTTTTTCTAGTTCAGTGCAGTCGTCAGAACTGTTTAGAGTTGTTCTAAATAATATAGATGGATATCACAACCAAGAAATTTAGGGAAGTAAACATATTAATCCATGTCACCACCATATGTTGGGTAGAATCATACCCATTGTCTAAGGTTCTTGCCAGAGCAGACTCGTGGTTTTTCAACCGGTGCCCTTCATCAACAATCAAGTACTTCCATTGAATTTTCTTGAGAAATGCTTTATCTCTCATTATAAGATCATAGTGTGTTAATAAAACATTGAATTTCCCCTCCCCTGACAACTCTTCCTTCATTGCCTTCCTCTCATCCAGCCGTCCGTCATAAAGAATAGCTGTGATGCTAAATCAGAAAGAAAAAGAACACGTGATTTGAGTTTTGAAAATTAAAAGTGAATATGATGATGTGCAAAATTCACAAACAAATGCATATCTCCTCTCCCCTTGCGAAGAGGGGAAGCAATAATTTACAATGTGGGCATACCTAGGAACCCATGTTGTGAATTCATTAACCCAATTTGGCAGAACTGCCTTTGGAGCAACAATCAAGTGGGGCCCAGTAACACCCTTGTTTTCCATAAGATATGCTATAAGTGAAATTGTTTGTATCGTCTTCCCAAGCCCCATTTCATCAGCCAAAATTCCATTTAAATTGTTATTGAACAAAGAAAGCATCCATTGGAGCCCCTCTATCTGGTATGGTCTTAACTCTCCACCTTGAAGAATAGAGGGTTGCTCAGTCACCTGTAAACAGCTAAGTTGGTTATTTTCCATCGTGCTGCTACAACTTTTACTAAAACAACTAATAAGGAGTGACTTTTTTATTTTCTTTTCCTCAAAAGAAGAAACTCACAGAAACAGAAAATTATACAACACATTTGGAGGAGAAGAAATCCTCCTAAACGCACAATCAAGAAAACAAAGAAAATAAAAGATATCGATGAAGCACAAATGACATTTCCTCCAGTTATGTCTAAAGGAACCCCCCTTGAAAGACAATGCATTACACCAAATAGAAACAGGCGTCTAGTTTCCCAAATAAGCTATTATGGTAAACGTCTAGTAAGAAATAAGTTTAACAAAGCATGAAAATTGTGTTGAAAAACTCTGTATTTTTTCTCCAAGAGGTGTCCATAGGTACTTACCTTTTCTTGAATTGAATGTATGGCAGAATTGTATTGCCGCTGACCTTCAAGTAAATCACTCGAATCACCATTATGATCAGAATCGATCACATCAATATCTTCATCAATAGGTGACTCCTTAGAAATTCCATTCTTTTCTGACTCTGGTAAATCTGCTTCAGAATCTTCCAATGGCTCAATACCATCTGAATACTTTTTGTCCTTTTGACGTTGAACAGCTGCTCCTAAATTTACTAGTAGTTTATTCGTTTCTTCAAGAAGCAAAGTTAACCTCTCATTCTTACTCTCTTTCACCATTCTCATGTATGCTTCTTGATCATCAGCCTTCAAGGCTTGGAACCTCAATTTCTCTGCCCGAGTTGCCCTTTGTCTTTGCCTTCCATGCCATGCCTTCACAAGCATTTATGAGAATAAAAACTATTATCTTAAGCCACAATAAAGAGCAAAAAATTCATCTAAAATGAACTGTCCAGGAACTGAAAAAGACACAGCATTAAGCTAAAAATATCTTCATCATATTTCCGAAATAAGCAATGTTTTAATGAGTTTGCAATATAACCAGTACACGTGAGCATATAAGAAAAGTTATCTGTACAACAAATTGTACAACTAGTATGAGGTGTAATCAATCCTTTGTCTCCTATGTTGATAAGTATTGAGAGGAGATGGTCCTATTAAATTGTCAGTTGGAGAGTTATTTTGGATTTCTCGAACAGAAGACTCAATGAACATGGGTGGATTGAAGGATGGAATGGGTAAGATTTGTTTAAAAGAACTGAAATTTTGCGAGGAAGAAGAAAGTAAAGGGGTTTCCTCAAAGAATATGACGTCAATTGATACGTGACCGGAGAATAACATGAATAACTCTTTAGAAGACGTGAGTATCCCAGAAAAACACTTTTGATAGTCCTCCAATAAAGGATACATGTGCCTGGAGAAAAGTCATGAACAAACCAAGTACAACAAAAAAACATGAGGAGATGTGATATAATGACTTCTAGAAAAACATTTAAATGAGGGATTTTATTTGCAAGAGATGAAGAAGACATCCTATTTATTAGGAAGGTAGTGAGAATCCCATCACCCAAATGATGAATAGGGACATTAGCCTTGAGTAACAAGGTTCGTGCCATTTCAACTAGGTCTATCTTTTTTATTCTTGCTATTCCATTTTATTATGGTGTGCATGGACATGTGGACTGATGAAAGATTCCTTGTGAGGATAAAAAGAGCATAAGTCGTGTATTCTTTAGCATTGTCACTTAAAGAAATTTTAATTATTTTTTCAAATTGATTCTTGATCTCATTGAAGAAGAACTCAAAAATAGACAAAATTGAGATCAATCTTTCATTGAATATACTTAAGTACATCGACAATATTCATCCATAAAAGTCACAATATCCAAAAGATGTTACACTACTTGGACCCTGATGGTGTGTTTGGATATAGAACTTTAAGATGGTAATTCACTTTTATAAAGAATTTGAAATGCTTTATAACAAAATATATTGTTTGGGTACAGAATTTTTAAGGAAAGTTTTGGAATTTTATGAGAGTAATTGGATTATCTAAGATTAGAAAATTTCAAATTCCACAATAAATGTAACCGTTTAAAATTTTTCACACTCTCAAATTATGTGTCTTTTCTTTGTATTCTCTCATCAATTTGATTAGGGTTGCACGGTCATGGACTTGACTAAGATTGAGCCATTATTGAGATGACTTTTTAGTTGATGTCGAATAGGACTTTTTTTATTACTGTTAATAAAGTTATTTTTTTCATTTAAATTGTTAAGATTATTTTATTTTTATTTTTTGTTGTAAGCAATTGTTATTTCTCGCACGATATTAGCCAAGATTTTCTCTAATGAACGATAATAGCAAAGCTTTTCTCTAATGAAGTCAGGGAGACTATTTTTTTATGGATGTGAACTAGATATTTTCGATTGACGATAATTGTGGTTATTTTTTTTGTCAATGTCTGCAGCGATTGTATTTTTATCATCAACACCTATGTTTTGCTTTGTCAATAATTTCTAAGAATTTTTCTTTCAAATGCTGACTAGGAAGCTTTTGGTGAACATTATGATTTTTTTGCCCATGTCAAATGGGAGAATTTTAGTTGACATCAATTGAAAAGTCAACAAAAAAAATCCAACCAATAGCCTCATAAATTAATCCCAATTGATGTCAATCAAAATAATTGTGATTGAGAAAAAACTTTATCAGTATTAGTTGAAAAAATCTTGATGAGCTTTAACTGAAAAACAACATCAACTAATATTGACTAAAAAAGATCATCAATGTTGATGTTTTGAATTATTAAAAATTGCTTGATATTTGTTTTTTCTTGGATTTTGGTGGTAATCAAAATATTTTATCCAAACAAAACAATTCAAATTTAATAAATTTGAATTGTCTTATTCAAACAAAAAAATTTGAAAAATAACCCATTTTGAAATGAGATCAATTCAAATTCAATGTATATTTAAATGTCTCAGAAATTATGAAATTCACTATCCAAATGCAAAGTAAATGTCTAAATCGACGATGGAAAAAACAGACTTACATCTTGTTTCATAGTTTACGTAAAGAAGACTAAATATGGTTGTGTAATTGACATGATTCACAATCTGATACACGTAATTTGTTCGTTCCAAGAACCATTTTCAACTTTAATAAGTTTGGACGTCCTATGTAGTCATGAAGTTTTGGAGATGGAGCAGCAAACAAGACACATAAGGAGTTGTTTCTAGACAGTAGAGACCTTGATATTCATGTTATACACCAATTAGTCAACCTATACCACATTCCTATATGACAAGAATAAGCATCAAATGTTCCAGAACAATTTGACGATTAGGTCAATTCAATTGACGAAGAGAAACAAGATTGAAAGGACAACAATTAGGAATAGCGATAACAAACTTCAAATTTAGAGAAGGAGAAAGAGAGACTGGATCAATTCTTTTGGAAGCAACCTTATATCTATTTGCCAAGGCAATAAGATAAAAAAAAAAAAAAAAAAAAAAAAAAAGGACAGAACAAGGAAGGAAATAGAAAATCAATACAAAAAGTGACCAAAAGCACTTGAGCCAATTATCCATGGACCTTAACTATCCATAGATTGAGAAACGTGGGTTATTGAAACCATAGGTGTTAAAGATGCTTGGGCTTGGTTGTTGGACTTTAAGCAAAGATACTCTGATAGTCTTTTTCAGGGAACTTCTTTCCCAAATGTTCTTAACTTCAAAACATTTGCTACATTTTCAGGAAAATCCCTCAAGGAGTAGCATGTTTTTTAAGTATGACACATTCTCTTGCAATAAGAACATTGAGACGACCACCTTTACCATTCTGCCCTCCTCAATTTCCATATTTACATAATAAATGAAAAATAAGAGAAGAAAAGTGTACCTGGACACCATCATTCCTCTGTTTTCTCCTCTTCAAAGAAGCTTGAATTTGTAATTGGAACTCACGGACAGTGTTGAGTATTTCTGCAAAAAATTTCCTTGTTCTAGTCTCTATATGATTTTTCTCCTTTTCTTCTAATCTTGATAGTCTCTGCATGTGAGGAACTACATTAGATGAGCTGTATTTTCATTTTATATTAAAACCACACAGACATCAGGAAATAGAAACTGACTCACTACACTTATGCCTTGTATATTTAACTAGTACAAGTATGGATGGTGATCTATAACAATTGAAATTCCAGATAAATTTATATTCCCTCATCTCGCCATAAGCATGCCTATGTGAATTTGTTAGTCCGTTTTCCCGATTTGTGTCAATCATACTATTATTGTTCATTTGGAATATAAACTGATACACAGCTGACAAATTACAAAGTTTTTAGTAAAAGAAAGCCAGTTGTGTCCTTTCTTTGCCTGTCCCAGGTGAAAAATGTTTATTATATATTTCGTACTTACAAACAGATAATATTGGATTTTCTAGTCAAAGCATAAAAGAAAATGTAAAATCATTGCATCAATGAAGCCTGAAAATCCGCAGATGTAGCTATAATCCATGATATCCATGGTAGGAAATCAGCTTGAAACACACAAAAGGAAAGAGGGAAAATAATTATCACTGAAAAACAAAAATTACCTCAGCCTCCCGTTTCTTCCTTAATTGATCATCAGCATCCATTGCAAATGGATCTCCAACCCCATATAATGGACGACGCAGCCTCATCATGCCCCAGTCAAACAATTGCCTGTCTGGATAAGCACACTTAGCATTGAGCCAGTATTCAGAGCTCACATCAGTACGAACCTTCATCTGCAGCTCTGCAAGCTGCCAGAAAATAAGTCCTTGCCAACAAGGACACAATTCTTTGTCATTTCTCGGTTGCAGTTGATAACAAATGTAAAAAATCAACTAATTTCCTCACTATAAATTATTTTCAACTTTCATTACATTAAAGAGTTAGCTAAAAAGGTTGTACATACTTTTGCCTTATTATACCAGTCAAACTAGGTGTGCATCAAAAGAAAAGGCAGGACAACAACTATAAAAAAATTAGCAATCAATTTGTGAAAGTTTGGTAACGCTTTCAAATAAGCATTATCATAGACATGATTCACAATAACTAAGCACTGTAGAAAAATTCCAGAATCAATTTTACCTTTAGTCCATAAAGTTCAAGCAAGCATTTTGTCTGCAGGTCCTCTCCCTTGCTTGAAGGCAATTCTGGATAAACACAGTAACACAGTTCTTCAGTAAAATAGTGAGAGCTCCAACTTAGATACCACTACCACTTAATGGATATGGTCATATGAAGAGACATGTTCAGAGACAACTTAAAGCCACTTCAAAACACTACAGAGAAGTTTCAACACAGATAGCTTCATGTCAAAAGGAAACCTTATCCTATTCACCCTCTCTAACAAGCTTATAAAAATATATTGGGAAATATAAGTGTTTCTATGAGGTGCCTGATGTGTCTTTCTAGGTCCTGAGGAGTGGTGAGTCGTTTGACATTGGGAAATGTAAGTGTTTCTATGAGGTACTTGATGTGTCTTTCCAGGTCCTGAGGAGTAGTGAGTGAGTCGTTTAATTCAAAAGTGAAACAGACTATCCCCCTTGATGCAGCTCATGTGATGAAGCAACGGACACAACTACACCATCCAAATCTGGTGAGTTGACTAATTTATCTGCTCTTGAAACACTAATTCGGCGAAAGGTATATAACCTAAAGGTATCTAAACCCAATATAGTTGGCTACACTACATTGACTTGAATTTCAAGCCATTTACATGTTTTTAAACTACACCCTACAGTTAATACACTCTGATTTAATTTATTTATAACTTCATGGCAGATTCACATCAAGAACCTAAACGTACTAAATCATAAGAATTTCTAAGATCTTTGGTACCAAATACAACCAGCTAATTGAAAGTTTTAATGATTGATGGGACAAGAATGATTTTTTCTCAATATATTTGCTGATTGTGATGAATTGTTGTATAATGGTCAGAAAGTAATAAGACTGAAAGTTTTGAAACTTGCTGCCTCAACCCACTTTACTCCTCTTGACAAAGCAATCATCCTAACCACATAAACCTTTTGAAATATGTGCCATAGTACCATTTAGTTCAGTAAACGGTCTTGCACAAGCCATACCTCTAAAGACAATCAGTAGTATAACAACATTATGCAATCACATCAATCACTAGTAACAAAAGTGAAGGAGGTAGACAACATCAGCATTATCCTGGTACAAGAGGATAGCTACATGAATCAAAAGATATCACTTAGTTCGGTTAATGCCCCCACTAAGGGTAGACAAAACAAGCACCAAGAAACTATTTACAAATTAAAACCAAATTCAACACCAAGTCAACACGGAAACAAACAAACACATTTTAACTTTAATCATCAACCTTGAAGATCATTCAACCGATGCTGAATCTGACTCCGATACCGACTTTCCCTTGCTTTCTCCAGTTTAAAACCAGACACACAGTTGGGACGCTGCTTCGACAGTGCATCTTCAAGATCCGATATCAAGTCCTCTCCAGAATTACCTCCATCATCCTACAATTTCAATAATAACTAGTAAATTCTACACACAAAAAGAAATGTAGAAGCATACAATACAACATAACTGAGTTATACAAACAATCTAGAAGCAAACGACAGCAGAAGTGCACGGCTAGGTAAACCGTAACACAAAATAGAGTTGAACACAAGAACGACGGAACCGAAAAGGAAATCAACGTTTTGCACACTGAGTAGACGAGTGGCGAGGTAGCTGGAAAGTGCACGAAATTCCAAGCGCATACACACATACAAACAAAACAAGAGAGCACGAAGAAGAAAACAAACGGCGAAACCTAACACAAGATTAGCGATAAACGAAAGGAGAGAGAAAAGAGAGAAAAAGAAAAGAGAAGACGTTACATGATTGCGGTAGATGGAAGAGACGGAATTGAGGATGTGAGGAGGGAGAGGGAGGTCGCGCGAGAGAAGGTTGAGGGCACAGATGAGTGTCTTGGCGTGGTGGCGCCCATTCTGCTTCTCCTTCTCCTTCTCCTTCTCCATGGCGCGAGCGAGTCACAACGGTCCCTTATTCTTTTTTTTTTTTTTTTTTAACAAAATTTTAAAAT